>OHAT01001881.1_pt1 | contig 17034 bp, 11 predicted proteins | sample 1577141 | NCBI WGS metagenome assembly OHAT01 (sample SAMEA3541578, study PRJEB24748) | human gut metagenome | biome: human gut; feature: human-associated habitat; material: faeces | place: China | collected 2012 | reverse complement strand
AGCCTCTGCGAAAATTGAACTTCACTGAAACAGCCTACTTTTTTACAATTAGTCTACATTTGCACAACAGAATGACAGAAGCCATACCCAATCAATCAAAAGAAAACTATTGCTGTCCGATAAAAGTTTTTGAGCACAGATAAGATTAGGGCTGGCACCTATTGCAGGAGTCAGCCCTTTGTGGTTATTTTGAAGTCGCCAAACTTAAATGAATAGCCATGGGCAAAAGTACACATTTTCTCGGACAGCCGTTATATGGTCAGGTAATAAAATTGCTTGATAAGGCAGAAATTCTTGAAATCAGCCGTAAAAACGGCGGAGAACGATACATTAAGCGCTTTGATGTCTGGACTGAAGAACCGACAACCAGCAAAGAGGAACAAGCCATCGAGTTGCTAAAAGGGATGCCCCCGGAACAAATCATGGCAGTAATTTCGGCAATTAATAAATAGCACATTTATAGCCCTCTGAACAATAGTGCAATACGGTTCATGTGACCGGTCTGCAATAATTTCAGTCCACTTATTTCGCCCTTTGAGAGAAATACTTATATTTGCAAAAAAATATCGATATGGCAGAGATATCTCAGCTTGCAGTCCTTAGAGAACGCGAAGACCACATAGAATTTAAAGAAGCAAAACATAACTATCCCTTTGCCGGAGGAAGTCATAAGGAGGTTAAGGAGCGCCGCAAATGCGTTCTCGGGTACGTTGTTGCGTTTGCCAATGAAAGAGGAGGCAGATTAGTTCTTGGAATGGCGGATAAAATGCCACATGAAGTAGTAGGAACCGATTTCGCTAAAGACAAGGTCGGCGAACTGGAAGATGAAATATATAGACGCCTATATATCAGAGTACACTGCGAGGAACTCTACGATGAAAAGGACAATCGCGTATTGGTTATCAACATTCCATCTCGACCGATTGGGAAGGCAATGCGATTTGAGGGAGTCCCGCTAATGCGAGTAGGAGAAAGTCTGCGCGAGATGGATGACCAGGAATATTTCTCCATATTACAAGAACAGGATCCGGATTTCTCTGCCCGTATTTGCAAAGGTATTGCAATGGAAGACTTGTCGGAGGAGGCTTATAACCCAAATGCGTAGACTCATCCATCAAAAGCGCAATAAGCCTGAAGTCCTTACGACACCTACGAGTCAGCTGCTTTCTGATCTAGGACTTGTTACAGGTGATGGAATTACCTATGCAGCTTTGATATTGCTTGGAAAGAGTGAGGCAATCAAGAAATATCTTCCTCAAAACAATATTATTGTTGAATATCGAGTAACGGAAAATCAGACTCGTTATTCTGCCCGACAGGAATTTTGTGAACCGTTGTTTCTTAGTATTGACAAAGTCTGGAGTTATATCAATCAGGATGCGATTAATCCGCTCATGCATATTGATGCCTTTCCTCAGATCCTGGATATTTCCTCCTACACTGAAGAGACAATTCGAGAGGCGATACTCAACAGTATCCAGCACCGTAGTTTCCAGATGGGAGGAGACATAATGATAAAGATATCCCCTGAGGCATTAGAGGTATCTAATGCTGGCGGCTTTCCTTATGGTGTCAACCAAGGAAATATCTTGACAGTCAACAGCTCACCGCGTAGTCGCAGATTGGCTGAAGTTATCGAGAAAGCCGGCTTGATAGAACGCTCTGGTCAGGGCGTAGACATTATGTTTGCGAATTGCATCACAGAAGGACGACCCATGCCGGATTATGGGGAGTCTGATGACTTTCAGGTAAAATTGAGGATAGAATCCAGAATCGAGAATCCTCAGTTGAGAAGGTTTTTAATAAATCTCAGAGACACTCGAAAACCGGAGGAGCAACTTAATGTGTTCGATTTGATAACGATATATTCCATTATTCATAAGAATGGGAATGGCATTCACCCTCGATCTATTAAGAGATTAATTGATGAAGGGATTATAATACGGCATCCAAAGTACGAATACGAAATGGGCAATCCATACTTCGAGTATAGTCCTTTTGTTCTCAAAGGGCATATTGACTCTGATACTTTACGTCGCCTGCATTATATTCTGGCGGATGGCCCTAAATCCATGTCGTCTTTTGTTAGTGAATGGAACGGCGAATTGACCGTCAAGCAGGTTCGCACTAAAATAGAGAAGTTGGTCGGAACAGTGCTTTCTAAATCTGGGATTGGTAGAGGAACGACTTACACCTTTGTTAACAATGGTTAATTGACAAAATATAGCCCTCTGATATTATGTAACTTATGCTGAATTCAAAGTAATTTGAGGGAATATGGCCCTGACGGTCAGAGTATATTCTTATGAATGAAACAATGTCTGATGAACTAAGCCGATTGCGGGCCGAGAATGCACGGTTGCGGGCGTTACTGGCTTGTCATGGAATTGCAGCGGACGAGCCGGAACCGACGCCTCGAAAGTAGATACTTTCTTTAGAGGAAAAGGTCGCGTTGTTTCGCAGCCTATTTCAAGGGCGTGAGGATGTGTTTGCTCGGCGATGGTTTAGTAATTCAACCGGAAAGAGTGGATATCAACCGGTATGTAGCCGGGAATGGAACCGTGAGTTTTGCGACAAAAAGAAATTCAAATGCAGGGAGTGCCCCAACCGCGAATTTCAGCCTTTGGGATACGATGACATTACCATCACCTCGAAGGTAAAGATCCGAATGGGCGCGATGTGGTCGGTGTCTATGCGATATTTCCGGATAATACCTGCCGCTTCCTATGCTGCGACTTCGATGACAAGAGCTGTGAGCATGGTTATGAGAAAGATGTTATTGCCTATGTTTGCGTCTGCCGCGACTGGGGAATGCCGGCATATATTGAACGGTCTCGGTCGGGCAACGGAGCACATGTGTGGATTCTTTTTGACGGGCCAATAAAAGCAAAGACGGGGCGGTGTCTTGGCAATGCCATTCTGACGGAGGCGATGGAGAGAGACGGTCGGTTGTCATTCAAATCATACGACCGATTCTTCCCGAATCAGGATTTCATGCCGAGCGGGGGCTTCGGGAATCTTGTTGCATTACCGCTTCAAGGGAAAGCACGCAAAAAGGGCAACAGTGTGTTTGTGGATGATGATTTCGTGCCGTTTGTGGACCAGTGGGAATATCTGCAAGACATTAAGAAAATGTCGGCAGCAGAGGTTGAAAGACCGGGATCGAGATATGATAAGGACCCACTTGGCGAATTGTCAAAGTCCAGCGAATCCGCACCATGGGAACGCCCTCAACCTCGGCCAATGACGAAAGCCGATTTCCCAAAGTCAATCACGATTACACGTTCTTCAGGCATTTATATCCCGACCTTAGGACTATCTGCCAAAGTTGTGAATCATCTCAAACGCCTGGCCGCATTCAAGAATCCTGAATTTTATGCAAAACTCGGAATGCGACTTCCGGTGTATAACTTGCCGCGAATAGTCTCGTGCTCTGAGATGAAGGACGGATATCTGATGCTTCCCCGTGGGTGCGAGGAAACCACAGTTGACTTTTTCAAGAGTAATGACATCGTAGTCAGAATTGAAGATAAAACCAATCCAGGGCAAAAAATTGAGGTTGAGTTCAAGGGTTCGTTGTATGAAGAACAACAACGAGCTATTGAATCGCTGGAGGCGCATCGCTGTGGTACTCTTTATGCAACAACTGCTTTCGGCAAGACAGTGACTGCCGCGGCATTGATTGCGCAAAAGAAAATCAATACTCTCATATTGGTTCACACCAAAGCACTGCTTGACCAGTGGCGCGAACGTCTCGAAGAATATCTGTCAACCGATTTTCGGCCTGAACAACAGCCGAAAGGTCGAGGTCGCAGGAAGAAATTTCAGCAGTTTGGAGCGTTATCCTCCAGGGAGAACACCCTAAATGGCAAAATTGACATTGCGCTTTTACAGTCATGCATGAGTGATAATTAAGTCAAGCCATTTGTCCGCGATTACGGCATGGTGATAGTAGACGAATGTCATCATGCTCCGGCAGTAAATTTTGAGCGAGTGCTTCGCGAAGTCAATGCCAGATATGTTTATGGCTTAACGGCTACACCGATACGCAAAGACGGTCATCAGCCAATTATATTTATGCAATGTGGCGAGATTCGATATACTGCCGATTCAAAATCACAACAAGCGCAGCAATCTTTCCGCCGGCTTCTTATTCCACGTTTCACATCACATCGAAATCTTAAAGCAGACGGTGGGAACTACACGCAGGTTATAGACGAACTTACGGAAAACGAATCTCGCAACAGACTGATACTCGATGATGTCGCCTCAAATCTCACCGAGGGTCGAACGCCAATTATTCTGACTGCCCGCACGGCTCATGTCGATTTGCTCGCCGAGAAGTGCCGCCAGATTTGCCCGAATGTCTTCCGACTCGTCGGTAACGATTCCGCTAAAACCAAGCGCGAGGTCATGGAGCAACTGAGCCTCGTCCCGGCGGATGAGCCGTTGGTAGTTGTAGCGACCGGCAAATATGTCGGCGAAGGTTTCGACCTGCCCAGACTCGACACATTGATGCTCGCGCTTCCTGTGTCATGGAAAGGACTTATCGCACAGTACACAGGACGACTTCACCGTAACTATTCCGGCAAGAGTGAAACGCGCATATATGATTATATTGACCTCCGAGTGCCCATCTGCGACTCAATGTATCGCAAGCGGCTTCACGGTTACAAATCCGTAGGCTATTCAATTGCTGTTGCTAACGAAGGTCTGTTCGCAGAGCCAACGACCGAGAGCATCTTCGACCCAACGAATTTTGAACGACCATTCCATACAGACCTCGCATCAGCGAAACGAAGCATAGTAATCTCCACTACACGTCTGCGCTGGAAACGGGCTCCACGAATTATCGACCTGCTTGCCGCCGCCTCGCTTCGTAGCGTCAGCATCACAATCGTCATATCCGAAACCGGTCACCGCGAAGAAGAACTCCGCCAAATGGGATTCACAATCGTCCATCGCCCCGAATGCAAAATGCAGTGCGCCATCATCGACCAGAATATAGGCTGGTACGGCAGCGTCAATCTCATGGGCCGTTCCCTTGCCGACACCAACGTCATCCGCATGGTCTCATCTGATTTGGCGAATGCCTTAATGGATGCTTTGAGGCTGTGAAACTATAAGAAAACATGGGGACTGCGACTTCGGAGCAGTCCCAAGCCCCGGCACGACAAGGTCATTTCGTGGTAACGGCAGAGTTACCCGAAATCCAAACGGTTACTGTTTGGACACCTTGCTGTGGTCGTGTGACCATCATCTCTGGAGTGGAACTGTGGCACGGAATATCAAGTGTATACTGAGATATACATGTACAACCTTATGCTATATCCGGCCAAAAATGTTTGATCAGAACGGGAAATAATCCCTTACTTTGCACCGTCAACGACACGGAATGCCTTCGACGGAATGCTCTGAAACCGAGTCGATGACACGAGACGTCTCTTAATAATACTATGACATCGGACGGTGATTGACTGATTAGCCAATCAGACATGCAACCGGATCTCCGTCAAGTCACTATTGATTTTCAGCGCGATAGACTCAGCTCTATGCGTGGATGGTAAATGTTACCGCTCCTATGGCCGTCGATTGCTGCCGCCCATACGGTCTCTCGGCATTTCAATCGACATTTCACCCAACTGATTATACGCCTGTTTGATTGACCGGGTAAAGCATCAACCATTCAGTTGATTGCCTGCCTCGCCAAACAAGCGATTGAGTGACTGATTGGTTAGTCGGGACGTCAGTATCGCTAATGTCCAAAGTGGCAGAACTGCAACTGACTGATTGGCTGATCAGGCAGAACACCGCTTGCTTGATTGACTGAAGCCATACCCAATCAATCGTCCACCCAATCATCTGACTGCGTAGTTGCGCGATTAACCGGTTGACTGGCTGAAGTCCTGATTAGTCAGCACTTCAACTAATCAGTCAATCGCCTGTGTGTCTGATTGAATGAGTGGTCAGGCAGTTGCGTATTCAGTTGAGTGAGCGGTCAAGCGATTAGACAACTGAATTATCAACCCGATTCCATCTTCTTTGTAGATGGGATTAGTCCTCTTACACCCGAATGCAAAGCACTCCGCAAAATATCAATACCTCGACTCTACTGTTAGTAGTACCCGAAGAAGAATGGCGCAACCTACATGACACACTGGAACATATCATCGACCTGATCACACGACGCAACGCCGATGATTCCAACAGCGAATGGATTGAATCCGACGAAGCCCGCAAGTTACTCGGTGTTTCCCAAAAGACGTGGCAAAACTACCGCGACCAACGCCTCATCCCCTTCTCCCAAATCGGCCGCAAAATCTACGTCAACTGCGCCGATCTCGACGCATTCTTGCGCAACCACAGAATCGGTTCAAAAACATGATTTCTGAAGAATTATAGTACGTTAGATCAAATTAAACCATTGCGCGAACAAAGAGTTCGCAAATTATTATTAACTTTGCAACGTCAAACGCCAAAGCGAACTTTGAAATTGATGAAGCCAAACAAATTTTGACTCGCGTCCGACGTGTGTCGGATGTCATTCTTTCAAAAAAAGAATGATAACCCAAGGGTATATTTTATTACAGTCGTAGACTGATTTATTCTTTATGAATGTTAATTTCAAAAAGACAAGAATAAAAACAAAGAAAAGAGTATTGGCTTCATCAATTTCAATTACGCTTTTTATCGTATGAATAAGACTGATATATTAGAACAACTTAAAACGATGAAGACTGTCGAAGACCTGGCAGTTCTTTTGGATGCAATCAAACAAGATGAGTTTGGTTCGGTTCGCTACAATATATCAGCACCGATGCTCAAGCATTTTTCAAGCGACAAGATAGCGCCTAAGCGATTTCGCGTATTTCACATCCGTAAGAAGAGTGGAGGGGAGAGAGAGATTAAAGCTCCAAGTCAACAGTTGTATGTAATCCTAACATGTTTGAACGTAATGCTAAAGGCGTGTTATGAACCATCAGATGCTGCAATGGGGTTTACATCCGGCAAATCTGTGCTGAATAATGCACAGGTTCACGTCGGTCATAATTATGTTTTCAATATCGACCTCAAGGATTTCTTTCCGTCTATTCCTCAGGCTCGCGTCTGGAAAAGACTCCAGTTGTCTCCATTCAATCTCAGTCAGGATGTCGCAAATGTCTTGGCTGGATTGTGTTGCGCATTTGATGCTGAGGCGGGACACAACGTTTTGCCTCAGGGATCCCCTGCATCCCCCTTGTTAACAAATTCGATATGCGACAAACTTGACCGCCGCATGAAGGGAGTAGCCAAAAGATTTGGTCTACACTATAGCAGATATGCTGACGATATGACATTCTCGAGTATGCACAATGTATATCAAGACGGGAGTGAATTTCGTCAGGAAATTTTGCGCATAATCGAGGAGCAGGGATTCTGTATGAACGACAAAAAGACGCGACTTCAGAAGAAAGGAGCACGTCAAGAAGTGACCGGTCTGACTGTGAATGCTGTAGCTAACGTATCGCATAAATATATTAGCGACTTGCGCTGGATCCTTCATGTTTGGGAGAAAGATGGTTATGCAAAAGCATATGCCTTGTTCTATCCCAAATACAAACATGAAAAGGGCTATATCAAGAAAGGTGAGCCGGTTATGGAGAATGTCATTGGCGGCAAGCTCGACTATCTAAGGATGGTTCGAGGCGAAAACAATCCGGCGTATCAAAGGCTGCAAGCTCGCTACTACGCCTTGCAACAGCTTGTTTTTGTTGATAACGAAACAGATAAATCTAATTCGTATGTTTATGTACAACCATACTCTATGCCCGAGTTTCATGAACTGTTTCATACTGAAGTTAAACTTGTAATTACCCGCGAGGGAAAACTGGTAGGCAAATGCGAAATAGATGGTCGTGAAAAGACATTGGCTATTAGCAAATCAACGCAAAAATCTCTGTGCCCTGACATTGAGAGTATGCATACAGGTGAAATAATTACATCTGATGAACTTGCAAAATGTTTTGTGACACTCTGCCGCAACAAAGGCAAGAATTTCTGGTTGATTACTAAATTTGAGCCCAAACGCTCTCGCTGCCTGAGTATTCAGAATCTTAATGTATCGCCTGAAGATATCCTCACCCTTTGGGAAAAAGAAGGTCTTGCGAGCACTGTAGAAGAACTAACCCTGTATATTCAGTACGCGAACCCCACTGATTCCATTTTGAGTTGGAACCCATTGGCTGATTCTAAAAATACGATAGATCGTGGCTCTTTCAATTTTACAAAAGAAGATATAATTGCATTCTTTTTGAAGAATAAGAACGTGACTGCTTCACATCGAAAGAGAGCTATGCAGCTAATGATGGCCAACATACATGAGCAATCGGATGGTGACGGCATTAATGTCGTTGAATTGCTCAACATTTGGGAGAAGGATGGTCTTGATGCTGCTGTAAAAGCATGGAAAGAGTCCACAAATAAGCAAGTGCAACAGAAAACAAAGGCAAAGAAATCAAAAAGTAATTCAGCCAGCAAATTTACTCGTGAAACCGGGTTCTCTAAGGAGGCATTTGGAACATTTCGTCAAGAAATAGCTTTAGATGGTGGAACTCCGGTTGAAATTGATATTGACTGGGATGATATACCATTTGATATTGACGATTCAGAAGTTATAGGAGGGTTATGAAACATTTAGAAATATCAACAAAGGATAGATTAGGCTTTCTCTCTGCGATCACATCCGGAGTAATATCTCATGATGAACTCTCAGATAAACTATTGCGATGCCTAGCCAAAACATTATCTGAACAAAATTCATCTGAAACGACGCTTACAGAAAGTATCACATACTCACATTCCCCTCATAAAATGATTGAGTTTCTGCGTATATTTTCTTTAGATGATGATTTTAAATGGTACACTCATAAATGGGATATGTCCATTCCGTTTGATATTATTCAACAAAAGGAACGACAAAATATTACTAAAAGCATATTAAGTGAAATGGCGTATCCTAAGGTATCGGGGCCAGCAATTAACATAAATACATATAATCAAGTTTGGAATTTTATTAATTTTTTGAACATTGGTGAGAAAGTTTATACTTGGACAAATACCAAATTTGAATATATACGTTATGGATGGCACTCAATAGTCGACTTGAGTAAGCGGAATCCTTCTACACCTGTAGAGAGTCTTAAGCTATCGGATGGACATCAGTTCAGGGATTATATTCGAATGTTTAAGGCGGCTATTGAATTTCGAACAGATCTAAATGATGATGACAGATTTAGCGAGTCTATATGGAAATTTATCACGTCTAGTCTTCCTAAAGATTTTGAAATAGTATTTAATCCAGCCTTTGATGAAGTTGGATACGACATAAACGTTTATTGTGATGTTGTAGGTCTCCTTAGCGCATTAAATACTATTTGCAGTTGGATTACAAAACATAAGGCTATTAGTTCTAAAGTTATCGTAGATTTTATTAGTTCTGTGGATTCATATACTTTGGAAATTTTCCATATAGGAAGTTATTTTAATAATATTGAAAAATTGAGACAACCTACGGGAGATTTGGCAAACCTAAGAAAAAGATTATTTTCAGTGTGCGATTTCACAATGGAAGGAGATTTCAATAAGGATGGTCAGCCGTGTGGAGCAATTATTGCGAATGTCTTAGACAACACCACAATTTTGTCAGATAGTAGATTTAATAATTGCACTATATCTAATCTAGACACACAAATTGGCGGAGTTAAATATAAACTAAGGATATACAGAGGATAATGATATACGTATTTGATGATAGATTCCAACGCAGGACGATTAATTCAGAGAAATTAAAAAATTTCTCCGAATTGATTGTATTTAAGACTTTAGAAATAATGCCCGGTAAACCAGTGGAGGAATGTGTAATTGACTCTGTGGATAATCCGGATTGTATATTGTTCCACAAATCATATAGATTCGAAGATTCAAGGGTGACATTTGAAACAATTCGGCAGTTGTTTACTTCATACAATGTCCCTGTTGTAATATTCAGCGGTGGAATAGAAGGTAGCAATAAAGGAAAGATTGAAATCAACATGAATGCAGATTTAATGTATGATAATATGCTTTTCTTTTTAGAAGACTTCAAGTCAAACAATAGAATTAATATCGACACTCTTTTATGGGGGAAAAGGCATCGCCTCAACGCAATGCTTCAGCTTCAGAATTCTATATCAATAAAATACTTCGTAAATAATGACCTAGAAAAAGCCATTGAAAATACTAGTGATGTAATAAGAACAATAACTAAGAATTGTAGTAAATTAGGAATAGCTGACTTGGGTGAAAATATTATCTTCGAAATCAAAGCTCAGCAATTAGCATGGATTGACCTCGCAACGATAATCGAAACCAACATTAAAAATCAATTATGATGAAATATTTGATTTCCTTTGACACAAATATAGTAGCGGCAACCCAGGCCAAAGAATGGGGCGTTGATACAATACTGACTCTTGGCGACGATATCACAGCAGATTTGTTAAAATTGCCGTATCCTAATGAGCCAATTGTGTTCTTTATTTCTACTGTATTTGATCCGAATAATTCATTAGCGTATCAAGGAGTAGAGTTGTCTTTGCGAATATTAATGAAATATATCAGAGAGAATCGTACCGACATTGATATAGTTCTTATGGGCAATGAAACTGACTCAAGTTTCATGTTGCATTGTGCTTATCCCAACATTCTAAAAATCCCCGGTATACATTACATTAGATTTAATAAAAAAACTGCCGCTTCATATGGTATACCAAAACGAGCTTACGTTGATAGAGCCGATTATAAATCGTATTTGGATAATCTTGGCTTGAACTTCCCTTTGACATTTAAGTCAACGCATTCATTGACTAATGAATGGTGCCTGTTTAAATGGAATTCATTTATGGGCTTTGAAAAAGAACCGTCTTCCCTCATGGGGCATCTCTATTTTGAATATCTGATAACTATTGAAAAATTAGTGAAGATTAGAGATAAGAAGGCAACTGAGCACTTAAGGAATCGACTGAAAAATATACCTGCTGCACGTATATTAATAATCGATGATAATAGGGGGTGGCATACGTTTTTTTACACGATATTTCATGATAATTCGGAAATTGATGTTCAATGTCTTGGGGAGGACTTCAATAAACTGAGCTATTCAGAGATTAGTAAACAAATTGAAGATAAAATACAGTTATTTAATCCTCATGTCATCATTCTTGATTTTCGCTTAATGGAAGATATAGACGCGGATGTAAAAGATGACATGAAACAAGTTAGCGGATATAAGATACTATCTAAAACGATAAAAGGAAACTACATTAATCCTCTATCCTCATATGGCAGACAAGTCATTGTATTTACAGCCACAAGCAGAATAGAAAACATTCTTATGCTTCGAGAAGGGAATGCAGATGGGTTCATACTAAAGGAAAAGCCGGAGAATTACAATGGGAAGGAAATCACAAAGCAAGTAATCTCCAAAATGATTTTCACGATTGACACAGCTATCAATCGCGCAAACTTTCTAATTCCACTGAATGAAAAGCTGTGCGAATTGGAGAGTCTGAATGTTTCTTCGATTTCGGGGTTGAAAGAAACAATCAATACTGTATTGGAATCGGTAAGGATTATTACTCAGAGTAATAGCCTCAATGATGGCACATTAAAGCTCACGTATCTTGATTTATTTAGCATCTTAGAGAATTTAAAGCCTTCACACATAAAAAATATGAATTCCTACATCCAGGGAAACGCCCCCAATGAGATTCTTAGATATTGGAACAATATTGATGAAATGAGAAACGCATTGGCTCATGGTGATAGGAATGTTAAAATTAATGGTAAAAAGGAACAAATATCAGTAGCGATAATTCAGGAGTGGCAAATTAAATTATGCGATTTTATTAAACAGTTCATCGCTCATCAACTGCGCAATAACAAGTAGATAGATATGCATTTAACCTCATCCCAACAATCTGCCATTGCAGCCTTCAAGGAGTTTCTTGATGGGGATGCACAAGTTTTTATACTCAAGGGCGAGGCCGGTACAGGTAAGACCACGCTTGTTGCGGAATTTCTGAAGATTCTCGAGGCGCAGAAGCGTGAGTATGGGTTGATGGCACCGACCGGGAGAGCCACTTATATCATCGGTAGTAAGACGGGCAAAGTAGCATCGACAATCCATCGAGGAATATATGGCTTGTCGAAACTGAAATCTACAAGCCAAAATAAAGAAGATGAGGATGACGGCGGTTTGCATTTGAGGTTCGGATTGAAAGTGAATGAAGCCGCGCTCAATGCGGTCTATATAGTTGATGAATCATCGATGATATCGGATGCTTATTCGGAAAACGAAGCGTTCTCGTTTGGCTCCGGATGCTTGCTGACAGACCTTTTTGAGTTTGCAAGAGGACGGAAGATTGTTCTTGTTGGTGACTACGCTCAGTTGCCTCCCGTTGGTATGAATTTCTCGCCTGCCCTTGATAAGGAATATATTGAAGATAAATTCAATTGTACAGTTGATGAGTTTATACTCCGAGTGGTTCTTCGCCAAGCCGAAGGAAGCGTAATGCTGTCAAATGCAACTAAGATACGAGATTCCATTGAGAGAAAAACGTTCGTTGAATTCAAACTTGATAATGGAGAAGATTCGGTAGCTGAGGATATTGATTTGCTCACTCCATATTATCAACTGTCGGCAGATAGGCCGTGTGTTAAAGCCGCCGTGATTGCCTTTAGCAATAGGCAAGCATTGGATTACAATCTCGCAATCCGTCGGCATTATTTCGGGGAGGACGCTCCGCGCCTCAAGTCCGGTGATCTGATGATGATTTGCCGTAATAACTATGCTCATGAATATGAACTATTCAACGGCAATATAGTACAAGTTGAAGCATGTCAACCTGATGAAGACGTAACTGCCCGGCAGGTGAGAGTGAAGTTGGGGAAGAATCGCATTGAACAAGTAGAGCTACGATTCAGACGCGCCACAATATGTTTTGCTGTAAATGGCAAACGTGTTTCTTTGAATGTGATGCTGCTCGACAATTTCCTCGATGATCCTTCAGGATCAGTCGGTGGCCTTCTTGCTCGCGCACTTATCGTAGATTTCAACAACAGGCTGCCACTTGACTTGAAATCCCATCAGAATGAAATCCGGAGATTACTCCGAGCAAAAGAAAAACTTATCGTTGAGCAGCAGGAACTACGCGATAGGTATATAAATCTTCTGAATAAAGATCCATATTATAACGCTGTAATCTGCAAATACGGGTATGCCATGACGTGTCATAAAGCACAGGGTGGCGAATGGGAGAATGTATTTGTGGATATGTGCCGATACGGGGGTACTTCTAATGAGGATTATTTCCGCTGGGCTTACACCGCCCTTACTCGTGCAAACAAACGTATATGGCATTTCCGTTCTCCTGATTTTAACTACATCAGTAATCTTGTAGTTGAGGAGATAAAGCCATCGGCCAATATAAAGATCAGTAACTATTCCGGCGATGGCAATTTCTGCAAGTCAAGGTTTGAACGATTGAGCAACCTTGCCCTGTTAAATGACCTATCTATAAGCGAGGACAGATCCAAGCAGTATCAGCATATTATCACATTTGCTGACAAAAATGGAGATTCAGCAATATTCCAACTGTGGTATAACGCAAAAGGCTATAGTGCGAAGGATGTGCTCTTGTCTTCAACATCGGAGGAGCTGACGGCTTTGTGCACTTCATTGATTGACGCTTCCTATGCTCCGGAAGGTGTCCCTTTCTCAGCTCCCGGCAGACCGTTTGCTGAAAAATTAGTGAATTTTGTCAAGAGCCAGATAGAAGAGGTCGGAATTCAGTTACTTGATATCACTCAGGAGAATTATCAAGATGTGTTCCACCTGAAAACAGACGGCATTGCTCAAATAGGCTTAACCTATACCTCAAAAGGCAATTATACCTATATGAGATTAACCAGCTCACTTGGAGCTCTTGACTCTAAACTCAAGGCTCTGAGAGAAAGATTCATTTAAAAATCCCATACCAACTCAAGATTATGACAATTAAAGAGATTACGGCTCTTCGTAAGTCCGGCCATCTTAAAGAAGCATTAGATGCAGCCGAAATGGAATTCGCACAAAGCGTCAACAAATACACTGTTGGAGCCTTGTTTTGGTGCTTAAACGATCTTTACAAGCAACAAAACAGCAATGACGCGGTTGCAACAATAGAGCGCATGAAGTCTCTATACAATGATTATTGCGTTGGTGATGAGTATATGCTTAGATCTCTTGAGTCAGCCGAGCGTCACTGTTTGCCACATTCCAAAGAAATTAGAGATGCCGTTGAAAATGCAAAAAGTGGTGCTGACGCTTTCTCAGCGCATCAACAAGCAACTGTATGGTATCACGAAGGTCAACTAGATAGACAGCTTTACTCAGATTTCGGGTGGCTTACCTTTTATGCTCTCAAGCAGACCGCCCTCGGTGAATCTCAGAAGAGAAAGGTATTACTCAACCAATACCTTCAATTAGATTTGCCCAAACCGTCTATTCTTCATTCTCTTATCCTTGGAGAAGCGATAAAAGTAGAGCAAAACACGCCTCTCCAGTTCCGTATCCGAGATTTTATCCGCATCTGGGGCCTTGAAAATCTTCGTGAAGAAGATTGGGAACAATATCGTACCGAAGAAGGTAATACGTTGCCGTCAACAGTTGAAAAACTCATTGGCGTCTATACAAAAGAACTAAAAACAGATGGAGTCGCATCCCCTGATGATTTCGACCTATTGGTTGATAAGGCTCTTGCAAAGTATCCCAAGAATCAAAACATGCCGTATTTTAAGGCTACTGTCCTTATTTCTCAAGGCAAGTCCCAGGAAGCATTGACTTATTATAAGAATTTGATCTTGCAATTTCCGTCAAAATTCTATTTGTGGAATCAGACAGCCGAGTTGGTTGAGGATATTGACACGAGGATTGGATTACTATGTAAGGCGCTTACTTGTGGCGCCGACGATGAATTCCTAGGGGGTGTTCGGCTGAGACTTGCTTCTTTATTATATCAGAAAGGGATGGGTAAAAACGCCAAATATGAGCTGGAAAGATATAGAGAGACCTACCAGAACAACTGTTGGAATCTAAAACCGGAATTTTGGCAAGTATATAATCAGGTAAACTCAGCGGAAACGGCTGTTGACAACAATGTCATCTATGTTGAGTTTGCAATCAGAGCAGATGAATTTATTTATAGTTCATTGCCCACTATGGTTGCTGTAAAAGTTGCTGAAATTCAGAGTGAAGATCGTAATCACCCCGGACGCAAAATCACAACATGGGTTCTTCGCACAGCCAAAGACACTGTAAGATTGCGAAAACCTGCTAAATTCCGCCTGAATAGGCGCACTCCCAATGGAGCAATCTTCGATGTAAAGCTTCATGATGGAAAGATTGTTTGGATTAAAGAACATATCGGCAGTTTATCGGAATCATGGCTTAAAGAAATAAGCGGTGAAGTACATTCGCGGACCGACAGAAATGGAAGGAAGTATGCAATAGTATCCGGTTCATATATCGGAGAGAGCTTATTGAAAGGAATCAATGACGGCGAACGAATAAAAATCCTTTCCATTCAGCAAAAAGATGGACGTTGGTCGGCTATATCAATACTAAAATCATAAGGATATCCAGAATGCCTGCGACTAAAAATGCAATGACCCGTTACGCGTTGATTGACAGAATGCTTGCCAATCGTACTAGGCCATATTCTATTCAGGACATAACGGATACATTAAATGAAAAATTGCCTGAATGCGGTCAAAAATCTATCTCTAAACGATGTGTTGAAAAAGACTTGAACTACTTGGAGTATGACAGTCCTTTCGATGTTGAAATAGAAGAATATTGGATTGATGCGTCAGATAAAAATGACCGGCCATATAGAAAACGTTGTATTCGATATGCAGATCCCACATTCTCTATATTTAAGCCAAAACTGACGGATGATGAAAAAACAGTATTGTCAACTGCTCTTGAGGTACTTGGAAGTTTCGAGGGCCTTGATAATTTTGAATGGCTCAATGATTTAAAGAATCGGCTTAATTTGGAAGAACACGAGCCAATCATCTCTTTATCCAAGAATTTGCTCACGAATTCGACGCTCATTGCGAGATTATTCACTGTTATCAAGCTTAAACAAGTTATAAGTCTGAAATATCATACATTTCAGGATAACGAAATTCGCAGTGTAAGCATATCACCATATTTACTTAAGGAATACAACAATCGGTGGTTTCTATTTGCGTCAGCCTCAGATTCCGGACGAGTATTGACATTCCCATTGGATCGAATAGATAATTTCAGTTATAACTCCGGTGACAAATATATGTCAGCTCCTGATGACTTATATGAGCGATACGAGGAGATAATAGGGGTTACATATTTAGATAATAGTCCACTTCAAGAAATTACATTCTGGGTATCAGATAATTCCAAAAATTATGTAATAACTAAACCAATTCATGGTTCTCAGAAGACTATTAGAGGAGAAATAGACTCACAACTTCGCAGTACCTATCCTTCCCTCAAAGATGGGCAATTCTTTCAGATTGAGTGCAGAGAGAACTATGAACTCATCCGTGAACTTACCTCCTTCGGCCCGGAACTAGTGGTGTTGTCTCCAGCTAAACTTAAGCATAACATACAAAGTCAATTGAAAAGCTCATTGCTACAATATAAGCTCATATAAAAGCTCATTTATTGCCGATAATGATTAAATTTCAATTAGATTGTACTCAGTTGCTGGTAGTAAATATTTAGCCGCAGCTTCATAATCCTGATTTTTGACTAAATTCGCGACTAATTTCTGTGCATCGTTGTATGACATCCCATATGGAAACGATTTTCCATCAAATTTTGCGACTTCTCCATCCGGATTTACAGATACTCGAAATGTCCGATCTTTAACATAATTTAGGGATTTTCAGTTAATGGCCTCTGATAGACATTGGGGAATGGTCCGAGGA
>OHAT01001873.1_pt1 | contig 17111 bp, 10 predicted proteins | sample 1577141 | NCBI WGS metagenome assembly OHAT01 (sample SAMEA3541578, study PRJEB24748) | human gut metagenome | biome: human gut; feature: human-associated habitat; material: faeces | place: China | collected 2012 | reverse complement strand
CGGACCTTATTATTCCATTTGGAATTTCTCAGAAGAGAGCAGAACAGCTTATACGTGACAGGTTCTGTAAGGGGTGGTTTGTTCCGGATGAGATAAAGAAATTTGAGATTGATAAGATACGAGGAATATATATACCATATTGGCTGGCATCTTATCATGTTAGAAAAAAGCTCAAGTATGTATTTCAGGAGAATGAAAAAGGCGAGCGCGTTAGTAATTATGAAAAATGCTTTGGTTCTATAGCAGCAGTTGCACAGAAAACTGCAGACAAAACAGTCACACACAATTGTATGAGAGATTGTGAGTGTACAGTTCCAAGGGTACCTGGTGATGCAACAAGAAGATTGAATGATCACATTTCGGCAAGACTGGAGCCTTATGATTTAGAGAAGGCTTTGACGTTTTCCCCAGAATATCTGTCCGGATTTTACACGGACAGGTACGATGTACCAGCTGCCGAGATCGCAGCCGTTGCAAAGAGAAAGAGCAATGATGCGGTGAAGGAAGAGATGATGAGCGATGTTCCGAAAAACGCCCGGGTTACTGAGGAAAAAACGGATATAAAGATGACAGATATCGAGTATGCATTGCTGCCAGCGTGGTTCATGACTTTTCGTTATCAGGGAATACTCTATACCGTGGCGGTGAATGGGCAGACCGGCAAGGTCGTGGGAAATGTCCCATCCAACAGATTTAAGGTTGGGGCATCCATAGCGATACTTATGACAGTGATGGTTGTGCTGTGTACATATGTATCTGTATTTGTTGGGGGACTTATGACGGATCTGTATAGGATAAGTGCAGGTGTGGATGATTCAAGTGGAGCCTTTATGGTATTTTCCGCGTATGTGGCTGGAGTTATATATAGTTTGGTGAGCTTCTGGCGTGCGATCAACAAGCTTCACAGATCAAGGATAGATATTCACAGATTCAGAAGTTATGGCACTATAGAATACGTGAAGGAAAGGCAGGATAAGACATGGGTTCGATAGTATTTTTGTATGTTGCAATAGGTATCGTGTGCGGGATATGCTTAACGGTATCCATAGTGATTTCTGCTCTTGTAAGATCCAACAATATTGGACAGAATGAGGAGAAGAAAGCGGAATATGTTGATTATACTACATTTGTGTATCATGCAAAGTATGACAGCCAAAGCCCGATTAACTATTTCGATGGATATTATAAGGATTGAGTCAGATCCTTCGATATCGCACAGAAGTTTATAGAGCAATGATATGATGACAAAACCAGGGGGATTTGGTATCATATTTTTGATATATTTTCACATAGGGAAAGGAATTGGAGGTAACAGGAATGAACGAGAATCAGGATCAGCAGTTTGGTCAGCCACAGGGAGAACAGCAGGTGGCAGATCAGGCACAGACAAATCAGCAGGCGGCGGAGAACAGCCAGCCACAGGCAGATCAGCAGGCAGCGGCTTACAGCCAGCCGCAGATGAGTCAGCAGGGAGTGTACAATCAGCAAGGCTATGGCCAGCAGATGAACCAGCAGGGTGCATACAATCAGCAGGGTTATGGCCAGCAGATGAACCAGCAGGGTGCATACAACCAGCAGGGCTACGGTCAGCAGATGAACCAGGGAGCATACAATCAGCAGGGCTACGGTCAGCAGATGAACCAGCAGATGTATGGTCAGCAGGGCTACGGCCAGCCACAGATGAACCAGCAGATGTACGGCCAGCAGGGCTATGCACAGCCACAGCCGAAGAAGCCATCAGCAGCGGGCAATATGATAAATGATCTTCTCAAGAATGTGATAGGTCTTTTCAAGAGCCCTGCAGATACAGCGGGTGAGATGGTTCAGAGTGACAACATGGTTCCTGGCGGAATACTTGCAGGAGTAAATGCCATCCTCTCACTTATATTTGTAACTGTCGGATTCCTCATAATGGGATTTGACTTTGGCGATTCAATAGCAAAGGGCTTCTACATGTTCTTCTTCACTATAATCGCAGCAGTCATCATGACAGCAGCGGTATTTATCGCCGGAGGAATTATATTCAAGGGTGGAATCACATTTGGAAAAGCACTTAACGCCGTTGGTGTATTTGCACTTTATGAGGCAATAGCAATGGTTGCAGGAATCATATTTGAGATCATCTCAGCACTCTTCCACAAGGTTGATTTCCTCAGCGGAATCATCGGAGGCTTTGGATACATACTCTTCCTCGGAATAAGCCTTTGCGGAATCGTGATCGCAGCTCATGCGTTATTCGATAACCTTGAGACAAATGACAACTCAAAGATATTTGCAGTTATCGCTGCTATAGTTATCTCAGTATTCCTCATCACTGTTATAGATAACATCGCAGAAAAGATATTCAGTGACAGCGCAACATGTGCAGAGCAGGTACTCAGCTACTTCAAGAACGCTGCAACAGTATTTGGTTACCGTCACTGGTAAGACATAATTTATAGATATTTTACAGGAAGCAGACAGATCTGAAAATTGACAGGTTTGTCTGCTTTTGTTAAAATATAAAGGTGTTTTTGGTGTTAACTTATATAAAAGGGTGGCAAAGATATAGTAAAGGAAAGGACGGGTTATGGTAAGAAAGGTTGGTTTAACTGACAGTGTTGGTTTTGCTTGTCTGGAAGATCTACAGTTGTCGAACTCCTATATGTGGGGTACCGCAATCAGTCTGGACTATTGTGGCAGAGAGGATTGTATAAAAGGCTGGAAGTTTGGTCCATACGTCAGAGAATCATATGTTATCCATATGGTAAAGAAGGGCAAGGGTACATTTACAATTGCGGGGAAGACTTATGAACTGGGACCTGGACAGGCGTTTATCATCAGACCTGGTGAGGAGACTACTTACAGGGCTGACGATGATGATCCATGGAGTTACATGTGGGTTGGATTTCATGGCTACAGAGCTGAAGATTTTATAGAATCTATGGGCTATAAGAAAGATTCGCCTATCATAAAGATCGAGCAGATGGACATATGTACAGAATGTATCAACAAGATGCTCGAATATTCCCAGATCACACGTATAAACGAGGTGAAGAGACAGAGTGCGCTTATGATGTTGTTTGCTACTATTATGGAGGATAATACATCTGATCAGCAGGAGAATGACAATGTAGAGTATCCAAGCAAGATATACGTCAAGGCGGCAGTTGATTTCATCACTGAGAAGTATATGAACAAGATCAAGATAGATGATATTGCTGATTTCATAGGAATAAGCAGAAGTCATCTGACAGGAAGCTTCAAGAAGGAGATGGGTGTATCACCACAGGAATATCTGATTAATTTCCGATTGGAGAAAGCTGCAAGTCTGCTTAGATCTTCAAAGGAGCAGATCAATATAATCGCATATCAGTGTGGTTATGAGGATTCTCTTTCTTTCTCCAAAGCATTCAAGCAGAAGTTTGGAATGAGTCCTAAGTCATTCAGGAATCTTGAGGTTGAGCTTGAGACGAATGATGCCAAGTTTGGACATGAGGCTTCGAAGCTGTAAGATATAATTGAATTAAAAAATTTGAATTAAGCAAAAGGCGGGTGTGCGATTTGTCGCACATCCGCCTTTGCTGTATTTACGATATACGGTAAAAACTACTGTCTGCCATGATATGAATTGTCAACGATAAGCTTCTTGGTCACCTTTGTAGATTCAGGATTATCCTCATCTGATTCAGATGTCTGGTCATCGCTGTGCATCCATGAAGCAGGATCGTCGTCCGTGTACTTCTTTGTGACCTCATCCAGATATGGGGTGAATGCCTTCAAAAACATGAATGATGATACATATGCTATAAGGCCAAAGCCACATACTATGAACACGAATATACCTACCATGAATACCTGAGTGCTGGATAGCAGAACATATGCAGGCAGAGTGTAGAGAACCATGATCACTATTGTAAATATGAAGTTCTTGGCTGCCAGGTAAATGGACTGCAAGAGAAGGTTCTTCAATGTGTTCTTAAAGGCACTTATGACAGGGAACAGGTAAATTGCGATGAAGCATGTCAATATCATAAGCACGACACTGGTGTAGTACATGAGCTTGTTCTCCTGTGGACCACCCTTGCCAAAAAGGTTGAAATCCAGAGTGAATATAAATGATATAAGAAGGAATAGCAGCCATGAAATCGTTGACTGTTTGAAATTATCCTTGAAGCCTTTGAAGAATAATTTCACTACACCTCCATTTTCGCCTGTCCTCTGCTTCTTTAACAGAGTGAAATACATTGCGCTCATGGAAGCTCCCATGGTGACTATGGGAATACTACACAATATAAATAGAATGTTCACTATTATAATATCGCCGAGCGTTCCAAAAAATCTGGAAAACCAGCCGTCACTGCTGAAAATGTTCATAAAATTCCTCCTGATGTAAAAAGTGATAATATCGTTTGTTTAACTATAGCACAAAAAGGTATGCCAATATATAGCGAATTTTACAATTTACCATATGTATTCTACAATTTACCATAAAATAGCACAAAAACAGCGAACTTAACTACTTAAAAATATACATTTATGACAAAAACCCATGATATTTTGACATTTTTCCATGTGAAAATGTTCACCAAAATTTTATAATTCAATCATAGAAAGCACACAGAACGCCGTAAGGCGAACCGGCAGAACAGGACGCAGAATTCAGGGTATGAAAGAGAATGTGGGTGTCGTAAATCCTGCCGGTGATGTAAAAAGGAGGAAGGTTTTATGAGAAGAACAATGAAGAAAGCAGTAGCAGTAGGGCTTGCAGCGGCAACAGCATTTTCACTGTGCGCATGTGGTGGCGGTGATGGAAGCAAGGGCAGCAGCAAGGATGCACTTGAGGTAGTTATCTGGGATAACAACCAGCAGAAGGGTCTGCAGCAGATATGTGATCTCTTCACAGAAGAGACAGGAATCAAGGTTGATGTACAGGTTAAGGAGTGGGATTCATACTGGACACTTCTTGAGGCTGGAGCATCAGGTGGAGATATGCCGGATGTATTCTGGATGCACTCCAACAACTCACAGATGTACATGAAGAACAACAAGCTCTTAAAGCTCGATGACTACATTGAGAAGAGCGATAAGGTTGATATGAGCAACTACATGTCAGAGATCACAGAGCTCTACACATATGATGGCTCATATTACGCAGTACCAAAGGATTACGATACAATCGCTCTCTGGTACAACAAGAAGATGTTTGATGATGCAGGACTTTCTTATCCAGATGAGACATGGACATGGGATGACCTCTATGATGCAGCTAAGAAGCTTACTAATGGCGATCAGTACGGTTTCTGTATGAACACATCAAACGATCAGGACACATACTACAACATGGTTTACTCAATGGGCGGTTACATCGTAAATGACGATCACACAAAGTCAGGATATGACGATGCCAACACTATCAAGGCTATGGATTATGTAGGAAAGCTCCTCAAGGATTGCTGCCCACCGGCAACAACAATGTCAGAGACAGGTACAGACGTTATGTTCCAGTCAGGTACAGTAGCAATGATCACACAGGGTTCATGGATGACAGCAGGATTCCTTGACAACGAGTATCTCGTTGAGAACTGTGACGTAGCAATTCTTCCATACGACAAGACAACAGGTATGAGAACTTCTATCTGTAACGGACTTGGATGGGCTGCATCAGCAGACACAAAGAGACCAGATGACTGTTGGAAGCTTATCGAGTGGTTAGGTTCAAAGGAGATGCAGGAGAAGCAGGCTGAGCTTGGTGTAACAATGTCAGCTTACAATAACACATCAGATAAGTGGGTTAACTGCACAGACAAGTTCAACCTCAACGCTTACCTTGATATCACAAAGGAGTCAACAGTTCCAGGCGTAACAAATGAGCTTATACTCAGACCTTACACATACAATTCAACAGTATGGTCACAGGCAGCACAGACATTCTTCGCAGATGCATGGGCAGACACATCAAAGATGGAGCAGTCATGTAAGGACTTCGCAACACAGATGAACGAGTACATCGCAGAGGAAGACAAGTAATCCTACAGAGCATTTATAAGATAACATAACAGTGGGTAGGATGGAGGTCCTACCCACTGCTTACCAGAAACAGGCGGGGTGTTAATTACAATATAAATGAATAAGAGGAGGGATTTTATGTCAGATAACAAGAAGAAACCTGATACCAAGGCAGCTGAGACAAAGGCAGCCGAGGAGAAGGATGTTCAGACAAAGAAAGTAGAAGAAAAAGCGGCTGAGATAATTCAGGCTACAGAGACACAGACAGTTAAGCCGGCAGCAGCAGAAGATAAAGAGTTCAAGAAAAAGAAGTCAACAACATGGGAAAGAAACCAGCGCAAATGGGGCTGGGCATTCATCCTCCCAACAATGATAGGAATCATCGTACTTAACTTATGGCCTATAGTACAGACAATATATCAGTCATTCTGCAAGGTCGGTTCATTCGGAGATTCATCATTTGCAGGATTTGCAAATTACAAGAAGATGTTTGCTGACCCTGAGGTATGGCAGTCACTTCTCAATACATTCAAGTATGCGATCATTGAGGTTCCATTCTCAATCGCCATCGCACTTATACTTGCGGTATTCCTGAATCGCAAGATGCACGGAAGAACAATATACAGAGCAATATTCTTCCTGCCAATGGTAGTTGCACCTGCAGCTGTAGCCATGGTATGGAGATGGTTATACAATTCACAGTTCGGTCTGTTAAACCACATCCTCGGTACAAAGATCGAGTGGATATCCAATCCAAAGATCGCATGGATCTCAGTTGCAATCATCGGTGTATGGTCGATCATTGGTTACAACATGGTTCTGTTCCTTGCAGGACTTCAGGAGATACCTAAGGATTACTACGAGGCAGCGGATATTGACGGAGCATCAGGAGTAAGAGCATTCTTCAAGATTACTCTTCCACTTCTCTCCCCTACAGTATTCTTCGTACTCGTAACAAGAGTAATCGGAGCACTTCAGGTATTCGACCTTGTATACATGGTAATGGATATTTCCAATCCGGCCCTCAAGAAGACAGAGTCCATCGTATATCTGTTCTACCAGTATTCGTTCCAGAATGGTAACAAGGGTTATGGATCGGCAATAGTAGTTCTTCTTCTCGCAGTCATCATGGTACTCACAGTATTCCAGATGATAGGTCAGAAGAAGTGGGTTCATTATAACTAGGAAGGGGGAATCGATATGACAAGAGGCGTACAGTTTAAGAGAAGAATGCAGAGATTATTGATTCACCTCATTCTGATCATATTCTCAATTATTATGATAGTGCCATTTGTATGGATGACACTCACAGCATTTAAGACAGTAACAGAGGCAACTTCGGTAAGTCCATTCGTAATATTCCCATCACAGTGGCGTACAGACGCGTTCACAACTGTTTGGAATAACATGAACTTCCTTGTCCTTTACAAGAACACATTACTGCTCATATTCTTCAGAGTTGTATGTGCATGTCTCACAGCAACACTCGCAGGATATGCATTTGCAAGACTTAAGTTCAAGGGCAGAGACTTTATGTTCTCTCTGATACTTTTCCAGATGATGATTCCTTCACAGATATTCATCATCCCACAGTTCCTGATGATCAGTAAGATGGGCATGACAAATACAATGTTTGCTCTGGTATTCCCGGGAATTGTAACAGCGTTCGGTACTTTCCTGCTCAAGCAGGCTTACATGGGACTTCCTGGAGATCTCGAGGAGGCAGCGAGACTTGACGGATGTAACATTCCAAAGACATTCGTGTTCGTCATGGCTCCGCTTGCAAGATCATCGATGGTTGCCCTCGGTATATTCACAGCAGTGTTCGCATTCAAGGATCTGATGTGGCCACTGGTTGTAAACAGCAGTGCAAACAAGATGCCGCTCTCAGCAGCTCTTGCAACAATGCAGGGACAGTATCAGTCCAACTATCCACAGCTGATGGCCGCATCTCTTATATCATGTATACCAATGATCGTTATATACCTGATATTCCAGAAGCAGTTCGTAGAAGGTATCGCAACATCAGGTGGAAAGCTCTAAAGAAAGTTAAAGAAGATATTATATATGCTCACAGGGTGACGTCACTTAATGACGCCACCCTTGTGAAATATATCGTAAATACGAAGTATTTACGATGCCGTGGACGCCGCGCGGAGCGCCTCTCATGCGTCCACTCCAAAATATATCGTAAGTGCGAAACAAAAGGAGGACGTCTATGAAAAAGCCGATAATCACGGAAGAAGAAAAACAGAAGATCAAAGAGATGGACTCCACACGCAAAAAAATAGGATATATCTGGGATTATTACAAGCTTTGGATAATCGGTGCTGTCGTTCTCGTGGGACTTGTAGTGTATTTTGCTGTTGTGTTTGCAACGAGGGAGGACAAGCCGATACTGGATGTCGTCCTTGTGAACAACTACGATGATGTTTCAGGGGACAGCAAGCTAACACAGGGGTTTGTGTCGTATGTAGGGGAAGAAAATCTCCCGGGAAGGGTTACATTTGATAACAATGCATTTTTTAATCTGGCAAATAACTCAGATTATAAGAACAGTTACTATATGAAGGTGCTGGCATACCTTGAGGCGGACACTGCTCAGGCAGTCTTGTGCCAGTATGACAATCTCATAGGTCTGGCGAAGAGCGGCAGACTTGCAGACCTGTCGGATGATAAAGTCGGCGATATATATGATAAGTATAAGGATAGGATAATTTATTATGAGGATGAAGAGGGGAAGAAGATACCTGTCGGAATAGATGTATCTGAAGGATACAAGGCGGCAGGACTTACTGAGTACACAGATGGCAAGGCATATATTGGATTGTCAGCATATGCGGCGGATTATGGATATGTGGAGAAATTTGTGGACTACATGGTGGAACTTGGAATACAATCCGGCGGAGCCGGTTGTAGATAAATTATGAGGAAAGACCAGTCAAATGAAATTTGGCTGTAGAGAAACTGGAGATCACGAAAAGGAGGACTTGGGCATGGCAATATTGATAAATGAAGAGAAAAAGCTTTTCACATTGAACACCAAAAATACTACATATCAGATGAAGGTGATTGACTATGGGTATCTGGCTCATCTGTATTATGGCAAGAAAATGGACGGGGATATGTCATATGTCATAACTCATTACGATAGAGGATTCTCAGGCAATCCTTATGAAGCACAGGAGCACAGAGAATTCTCTCTGGACAACATTCCACTGGAATATAGCTGCTACGGCAACGGAGATTTCAGGACTCCGGCATTCAACATAAAGGACATAGAGGGAATACATGGATGTGATCTCAGATATGTTTCATATGAGGTGATGGACAGTAAGTATAGTCTCAAGGGACTTCCTGCTGCTTACACAAATGACGGCGAGAAGGGTGAGACCCTTAAGATCGTTCTTCAGGATCCTCAGGTGGGAGTGGAGGTTGATCTTCTGTATGGAATTATAGAGGATAAGGATCTGATCACAAGATCAGCTATAGTCAGAAATATAAGCGATGCTGATATATTTGTGGCAAAGGCATCAAGTGTGAGCCTGGATTTTGTGACAGGTGATTATGATCTCATCCACTTCCACGGAAGACATGCTATGGAACGCATGTATGAGAGAGAAGCTATAAATCATGGTGTGAAGAAGATCGGAAGCACAAGGGGTACATCAAGCCATCAGCACAGCCCATTTGTGGTTATAGCAGGCAAGGATGCAAATGAAGATGCGGGCGACTGCTACGGAATCTCACTTCTCTATAGTGGAAGCTTCAACTGTGAGGTTGAGAAGGATCAGACAGATCAGGTGAGACTCAACATGGGCGTTCAGGATGATATGTTCGAGTATGTACTCTATCCAGAGAGTGAATTTGTGGCACCTGAGGTTGTCATGGTGTATTCTCCTGATGGATTTGCCGACATGTCACACAAGATGCATGATGTTGTGAGATACAATATCTGCCGCGGCGAGTACAAGACAAAGAGAAGACCTATTCTCATCAACAGTTGGGAGGCAGTATACTTCGACTTCAACGGTGATGATATAGTTAATATAGCAAAGCAGGCTTCAGAGCTCGGCGTTGAGATGCTGGTTCTGGATGACGGCTGGTTCGGTGTGAGAAATGATGACAAGTCAGGTCTCGGCGACTGGTTTGTAAATGAGGATAAGATGGGCGGCCCTATGGCTGATGTTGTCAAGAAGGTTAAGGATCTCGGCATGAAGTTCGGTATCTGGATCGAGCCTGAGATGGTATCCGAGAAGAGTAACCTGTTCAAGGAGCATCCGGATTATGCATTTGTGATCCCTGGAAGAAAGCCTGTCATGGGAAGAAGCCAGCTCAATCTGGACTTCTCAAGAAAAGAGGTTGTAAACTGCATATTTGATCAGATGACTGCGGTGCTGGACAAGATTGATGTTGATTATATAAAGATGGATATGAACAGAAGTATCCTCAATGTATACTCCATGACAGAGGGAATCCAGAACAATGGAACTATCCTCTACAAGTATGTTCTCGGTGTATATGACTTCATGGAGAGACTTCAGGCAAGATATCCAAAGATGTTCATCGAGGGTTGCAGCGGCGGCGGCGGAAGATTTGATGCCGGAATGATGTATTACACACCACAGATCTGGTGCAGTGATGATACGGATGCCATCTGCAGACTTGACATACAGTATGGAACTTCATTTGGATATCCTATATCGGTGGTCGGCTCACATGTATCAGCGGTTCCAAATCACCAGACAGGAAGAACAACTCCTTTCAACACCAGAGCGGTCGTTGCCATGGCAGGAAGCTTTGGCTACGAGCTTGATTTGAACAAGGTCAGCGATGAGGAGAAGGAAGAGGTAAAGGCTCAGGTAGAAAACTACAAGAAGTACTGGGATCTTCTTCATAATGGACTTTACTACAGACTGACGGATGCGGATAAGAGCAAAGGTGTAGCTGCATGGTCATTTGTGGCAAGGGATAAGTCAGAGACCCTTGTCAATATCGTGACGGTGGAGAGCTTCTGCAATGCCCCTGTACCTTTTGTCAGAGTAAAGGGACTTGATGTGGATGCCACATATGTTGACGAGGAGACCGGCGCAGAGTACAGCGGACAGGGACTTGAACAGATAGGACTTCCTGTACCACTCAAGTTCGGCGAGTACAATGCTTACCAGATCCATCTGGTTAGAAAGTAAAATTGCATAAGTGATATTGTGTTATTTATACATAAATATTAATTATATTGTATTAAATTACAGCTTCATGATAATATGAGGCTGTAATTTTTTGTGCTTATATATTCGGCATAAATGTGCTGAATATGTATGGGAGAAAAAGGGAGGTTACATATGAAATTGAAGGGGATAATGGCTGCGGCTGTAACTGTAGCCATGGTGTCGTCGTGCATTCATATACCGATGACGACTGCACAGGCACAGACTTTACTGTCAAATATGACAGCGTATGCCGTACAGATGAATGAAGCTGAGATATCAGCAGCTACAGAGGATATTTCAGAGCTTGAGGGTGACTATGGGGTTGTGAACATAGTTAATGGCAAGGAGAGTAAAATATCATTTGTCACGGATGAGACAGGATATTATGAGATAATATTGCAGGGAAGCCAGTCACGGCTGATGCTTCAGGAGACCTTGTATAACAGTAAGAGTAAGCGCCTTGCTACAGGTAAAAAGGATGGCAGTGGATGCTGCAGGCTGGTATACAAGTGCACTGCGGGGGAGAAATACATTCTTGGGTCTAAGTATGCCCGTTCTTATACAGTTTCCGAAAGTGCAAATATAAGCGTGAGAAAGCTTCCGGATGTGGCGGCAATAAAAATGGTGCCGGATAATACAACGATACTGGAGGGAACACCAGACTCCATAACATCGGCGTACGCAACGGTAACCTATTCCGGTGGAAAGGTGCGCAGTTCAGGTATCAGCGGCTCAGACTGTAAGATAGATGGAGTTACATACAGTCTGTGGGTGAAGGATTCCAAGGGAAATTATTATTATGAGGGCGATGAAGGGGATATGGTATCGTATGCGGATGCGGAAAAACTTCCGGCCGGTACGTATACTGTTCAGCTTACAGATAAAATGGATAGTGAGCCGAATCAGTCGACCAAGATATACGATTCGTACACTGCAAAGGTGCAGACTCCTGCTGAATATTTTGTAGGAAAAAGGAATATCAGTGAGACGGATACCTACGCATATGATACCAGGGTGGACGGTTACGAGTATTACAGATTTATACCATCTGCAACTGCTGACTTTGTGTTTGAGGTAGATAAATCATCAACTGCATTTATAGATGTATATGATTCGGACATGGCGGTGGTTGAGACCGATAATGACAGGTATTCATTTGTCAAGGGAAAGACCTATTATGTCAGACTTTCAGGAACAACGGATGATGACAATGAAACATTGAATGAGGTCAGGCTCAAGGCGAAGAAGTATGTGGCACCTTCAGGGGTGACATTGAAGCTGGCAAAGAGCGAATGGGCAGCCGGAACGCCGATAAGCTTCATGAATGGTGCGAGCAGTACAATAAAGTATAATGATAAGTCCACGGAAAGCATAGATCTGACCGGTGGAAGTGGATACAGTAATGGAAACAGATATACAGTATATTATTCGTCATCTGATGATAACTGGAAAGAGTACGAATATGAAAAAGGTGTAACTCTTTCAGAGGGCGAGTACAAAGTAGCTGTGGGATATGATGCGGCTGAGGAAGATCAGGAGCTGCTCGGCACGGCAGTGCTTAAGGTAGTGTCCATAGACAAGCTGAGCGCAGGACAGCTCTCCGAAGGTGACAACAATGTGAGTGTCGGAACGGATGAGTATGACAAGGCCTATTACAGTTTTGTCATGCCATTTGACGGAAGTGTGGTAATAGAAAGCGACAGTCTTTATTGTGTATATGAGTCCGGTGATGAGGGCCCGGTAGAGGTTACAGGAAAACTTACCGGAGGCAGCACTTATTACGTAGGCCTGTATAATGAGTTATCTACTTCCAAGACAAATGTGAGACTCAGTTTTATTCCAAAAGTGACAGACATGATTGCTGTTCCCGAGAACACAGATTTTATCAGAATGGGCAGCTATGATAAGGATATCAGCAGTTATGTAGATGGAACCAGAGTAAAGATCTCGTATGCTGACGGAAAAACAGAAGATCTGGTATTTGACGATTCGGACAGTGTGAAAACCTCCAGAGGAGACGAGGTATTTGCAGAGATAGTCACAGATACGGAAAATGAGCGCCCTGTCGGAGAGGCACAGATTAGGATATACACACTGTATAGTGAGGACTCTTATGCATATGACATAGAGATAAAGGATATAGAGGATGTTGCTGCCGGAAGTCTTGCGGAGGGATCTAATCAGGTAAGTCTGTCGGAGAATGGCAGTGCATATTATACGTTTAAGCCTTCGGCATCCGCCAGGTATACATTTGCCCCAGTGGGCGGTATGGAGATCTACAGCAAGATCGACGCTAACGATGAGACAATGTATGATCTGAAGAAACTTAGTGTATCGGATGGCGAGGCTGCACTTGAGAGCGGCAATACATACTATATCTGTCTCGATGGCGGAGTAGAGGACAAGTGGGGAGATACGCAGACCAGTTTGAGCATGAATGTGACAAGGGGAGAAACTTTGTCAAATTCAAAGATCAGTTCATGGAAGCTGAGAGATAACAGAACCTATGAATTCCTTCCAGATATGAAATTATCAGGTATCAAAAACCTTCTGGATAGAGAGACTCTCCAGTTTGTATATGATGATGGCAGTGTAAAAGAGGCCAGTGTCGGTGACAGCGAGGATAATGAGCTGATCACGAGTACATGGTACAGATATAACGAGAAAACTGGAAAGTATGTCGAGATCGCAGGCTTTGGCAGCAGGGTTGATACTGGCAGATACATGGTTGAACTTGCAATCGCTGGTGCGGATGGCATGGATACGGTTGATATACCATTTGCAGTGAAGACTGCACAGAGCATGAGCCTTGGAACATGGGACGGCTCAAAGACGCTTGATATTTCAGGCGACAGATATGTGTATGTATATAAGGTAAGTGCCCAGGCGGGTTCGTATGTGGTATCCGCTGATGAGAAGATCGATGGCATCAGGATTTTAGATGCAAATGGAACAGAGATAACGACTAACAACGTGGCTTATTCATCTGATGGATTTGGCAGTGCGGGATTTGACACAGCAGGCGGGGATCTGTATGTATGTGTGTATCCGGGAAAAAATGTAAATAAATGCGGCGTGACAATGAAGGAGATCGTCAAGGCTGTAAGTGTAAGCACAACCGTTTCTAAGACTGAATATCTGAGGAAATTTGATGAGATCAAGGGCAGCATAAAAACCGTTGTCACATATTCTGATGGAAGTACCAGAACATTTGGCGCGGATGACGATGATATAAGCTTTACGATCAAGAAAAACGGCAGGGTGAGCAGCTATTTAAGCATCGACACGATAACAGAACAGACCGGATTATATGAGATAATACCTTCCATATGGGGAATGGCTGACGATTGTGAAGTTCAGGGAGCATCATTTGACGTCGTAGATCTGAATGTGGATGAGCTGGAGTACCTGATATCAGATGAGCCTGTGGTGCTTTCAGGTGTTGAGAACACTGGGGATGTAAAGCTGTACAGATTTGATATTGCGTCAGATGGAGTGGTATCCCTTCAGAGACAGGGCTTTGAGCTTAAGGGTATATATACCATTGAGGATGATGGCAGCTTTTCAGATACATATAGCAGTGGAGATGCTTTCTCTCTGAAAAAGGGAAGCTATATTATAGCACTCTATGCGAGAGAGAAAGATGATCAGATAACATTTACATATCACGATTCGTATGTGACAGGTAATGGAAAAATAACACCGGGTCAGAAGACAACAGCGGATATAAGCTATGACGGAGAGGGCATCGAGTATGAATTTATCCCAACGGAGACCGGAGAGTACAGATTTACGGTGGACTGCGGAGATAATACAGTATACACCAGAATCTATGCTGATGGAGTTCTGGAAAAGACATACTCACGGAACGGCGGACAACTCATTATAGATAGGACATTTGAGGCGAACCGCAGTTATGCATTCAGGATCAGCCTTGCGTCGCAGCAGACAGGAAGCGTGACGATCACTCCTGAGAAGGTGGAGGCAGAGGTAGAGAACGAGTACGATATCTCCGCTGTGAGCATATCAGGATGCAAGGTGAAGAAGACGGAGGACGGATACAGTGTAACCGGAGATATAGAGATAACATATGCAAATAATGAGAGTCAGAAGACACCATTTGTCAGCGGAAGATGGACAGATGCATATGGAAATACCATTCAGGGAATCATGTCTGTTGTGGAAAATGACACATACACAGATGTGACCCTGGATCTCAGATATAAGAATACGGGTTCATCAGAGTGGATATATGCTGAGTCAAAGACCCAGAAGTTTGGGGCTGGAGATGACGAGGGATGGATCATAACCAAGACTCCGACATGTACTGAGAACGGAGAGAAGACAAGGTACATTGAGGATGAGGATATATATGAGACCGAGGTGATCCCTGCTACAGGACACAGCTTCACAAAGTATGAGTCAGATGGAAATGCCACATGTTCGCAGAAGGGAACCAAGACGGCAAAATGTGACAATAACTGCGGAGAAAAGGATACTATCATAGACGATGAGACCACAGTTCCTCACGATTATCAGACGGAGTGGACGGTTAAGAAAAAGGCATCACAGACCAGTGACGGATATAAGGTGCATGTGTGCAAAAACTGCAAGTCAGCAAGCAAGGGAACTCAGAGTATATACAGGATAAAGAGTATCAGGCTTGCATACAGCGCTGTTGAGTATGATGGTACAGCTAAGAAGCCTGCGGTAGAGGTCAAAGACTCAAAGGGCAGAAAGATTGCCGCAGGAAATTACAGCGTTTCATATTCAAATAACAAGAATATCAGCAAGGCCAAAGTTGTCATCAAATTCAAGGGTGACTATGAAGGGGAGAAGACACTCACATTTGACATCAAGATGGGTGTGAGAAAAGTTGAGTCCATTGACAACACAGCAAATGGAATAAAGTTGAGCTGGAAGAAGTATAAAGCGGCATCGGGATATGTTGTTTACAGAGGAGTAAATGGAAAAGCATATACGATAGCAGGTGTTGTTCAGAATCCGGGGACAACATCGTTCGTGGACGTCACAGCTAAAAATGTGGGTGTAAAGTATACATATAAGATAAGAACTTATAAGACATTTGGCGATGTTACATACAATTCGGCATTTGGCGGCGAGAAGACAGGAAGTTATGTACCTGCCGTGAAGCTGAAGAAATTCACAAGTGCATCTGCCGGAACAGCCAAGGTTACATATAATAAGGCAGCCAAGGCCACCGGATATCAGATACAGTATGCAGACAATGCATCGTTTAAATCTGCAAAGACGGCCAATGTAAACGGAGGTTCAGTTACAAGTAAGACCATCAAACGACTTACTAAGGGCAAGAGATATTATGTCAGAGTACGAAGCTTTAAGAAGATTGATGGTAAGGTTTACTATTCCGCATGGAGTGGAAAGAAATCGGTTGTAATAAAGAAGAGATAATATCAAAAGAAATAGAAGAATCCGTCATGGATACAATCTGTATCCGTGGCGGATTGTTTTTTTATTCTGTGTGTTCATCATCATAACGCCTTTTATTACATAATAGCGAAAGAAAACAGGTAATAAAGTGTAAAATTTGAGATAATGTGATGTTTTTGGTTGGACATGGCAGATATAAAATGCTACCATGATTCTATGGGAACATTATTGTTCCAGAGCAGCAAAAGGGATGAGCAGAATAAGGAGAGAAAGATGGACGAGAATAACGTAAATGGATTTAATGATATGGACGACGATGAGGACGAGGGAACTACTGTCCTCACGACTCCGGGAGTGAGCGCATTTTTTCCGGTGCAGAACAGTGCACAAGGGCAGCCGAACCCGGGTCAGCCACAGCAGAATCAGCAGCCGGGTGGATTTGGACAGCCGATGGGCGGACAGTATGGAGGATTTGGACAGCCACAGTATGGACAGCCGCAG
>OHAT01001859.1_pt1 | contig 17200 bp, 20 predicted proteins | sample 1577141 | NCBI WGS metagenome assembly OHAT01 (sample SAMEA3541578, study PRJEB24748) | human gut metagenome | biome: human gut; feature: human-associated habitat; material: faeces | place: China | collected 2012 | reverse complement strand
TCCGAAAGCCGCTGACCTCGCGGAGCAGCGGCCTGCCGTATTTCGGGTAGGCCAGCAGGATCGGCAGCGCTGTGACAATATGGAGCGCGGTGCGCACAAGGTATTTGACCGCCATCGGGCGGTCGGGCAAAAGAAAATAGCACAGGTAAAGGCCGCCGGACCAGGAGATGCAGCACACGCAGAAAAACGTGATGAGCAGATAGACCTTTTTCCAGAAGCCGTCCGCAGACACCGCAATGAAAACGGCAGAATAGCTGAGAAAGCCGACCATCAGCGACACCGGCAGCCGCAGCGGCGCCGGCAGCAGGCCGAAGCACAGGTACAGATCCAACAGAAGGATAAGTCCCTCCGCGCCCCATAGCAGCGCTGTCCTTTGCACGGACCAGCGTCGCTCCTGCATCAGCAGCCCGGCCGCCAGCAGCGCCGCGAAGATCGCCAGTCCCACATAGAGGATCGTTCCGATGTAGCGGGGGTCCGTCATCCGTTTTTGGCCTCCTCTAAGTAGAAATCAAAGTATGCCTGCTTAATTTGGGCGCGCAGCCGCCGCGGAACGGGAATGCGCTCGCCACCGTCCATGACAAGGTCCGTGCCGGAAAAGCAGCGGACGTGTGCAAGGTTCACAACGTAGGAGGCTCCGCATGGGATCATGCCGCGCCGTCCCGCCAGACAGTCCTGCAGCTGGGCGGCGGTCAGCCGCGCCGTTAGCTTCCGGCCGGAGGCCAGAGAGAAGCTGCGCCGCTTGCCGTCGGTCTCGATGTACAGCACGTCCTCCAGCGCGATGCGGTGCAGCTCGCCCTCGCAGGGGAGCAGGAGCCATGTCCGCTCCTGCCGCAGGGCGATCACACGGTCCAGCGAGGCGCTGAGCTTTTCCTGCGTGTACGGCTTTTGAATGTAGTCCGCGGCGTGGAGCGCGAAGGCGTCCACCGCGTAATCCGAGCTGGTCGTCAGGAAAAGGATGCCCGTATTTTCGCTGCACCGGAGGATGTCCCGCGCCAGCTCTGTCCCCAGCATTCCGGGCATACAAATGTCCAGCAGGGCGATATCCGGACAGCCGGCCTTCTCGAAGGCGTCCAGCATCGCAAAGGCGGAGGAATAGACGGTCGTCTCGATGCCGTGCTCCTGATGCGCGGCCGCATAAACGCGGAGGTCCTCCGCGACCCGCTCGCGGTCCCCGGCGTCGTCGTCGCAAATGGCTATTTTCAGCATCGTCCCGCCTCCTTCGCCGTGTTTTCTGTATTATATACCGCCGCTTGCCGCTTCGCAAGCGGTCGGCCTGCCGGATCCGGCCGCTTTGCGGCTTTCCGGGCGGCATCCCGCGTGAGGTTCATTGTATCAGCCTGTAGAACAATGCGCAAGCGTTTCGCTTGCGCATTGTTGGCATTGTCGGTCATCCGTGGGTCGAGCCGCAGAAGGTCCTTGCGGAAATTAAAATCGAATAGGGCTCAACGATAAAGCCGGAGTGATCGGGAGCGACGGAAAGGCCGCGGCGTAAGCTGTCGCGGTGTACTGCCGTCCGCGCACCGGCGTGCGGCGCGAGAGAATCACCGCGCCGTCCACTGGTATGCGATCCGGGGCGAGCCGTCCCTGACATGGATGATCCCACACTTCTTAAAGCCGTTTTTCTCAATCAGCCGCTGCATCGTCGTATTGTTGGCGTGGGTATCGACGCGGACATTGGGGGAAATGCTTTTGCAATGATCGGCGGCGCATTGGAACAGCCCGTGGACCTGCCCGTTGCCGGCCAGCCGATGGATCGTGACGTAGGGCTCGTCGTTCAGCCATTCGCCCTCCTCAATGTGCGCGTAGGTAGGCTCCGCGCCCTCGAACAGAGCAAACACCCCGTGTATGCCGGTCTCATCATAGATCACCGTACAGGCCCTTTTTTGAATGTCGGACCGGATCAGGTCAGCGCTCGGATAAAAGCGACCCCATTGGGTGGGATTTCCCGACCGGATCATGTAGTCCTGTGCGTATTCGTATATTCTCCGAATCTCTCCGAGATCAGCTTCTGTCACATTTCGCAGGCTGAGCATATGTTTTCCTCCGCTTTCCTTTGTTTATGGCTTTTTCCGCGTCAGCCCAGCTTATCGCCGTTTTGGACCTTCTTGTCCGGTGTGACCAGCACGACGCCGCCCTCGCTGTATGTGCCGAGGACAAGGACCTCTGACACGAATATCCAGCTTCATGAAATCATCAAATGTTGCCATGCAGAGCACATCCTTTCCTTGCCCGATCCCTTGCGCTCAGCATATCACAGCTCCGGACGGTTGGCAATGGGACGCGGCAGCCTTTTTGAAAAGAATACGCGCCTGCGCGAAAGACCTAACCTTTGGTTAATGGTTTTCCGCTTTCATCCGCCGTACAATGAAGATACGGTGGATCTTTTTATCCCCCAATATGCTGACCCAATATGCTGAAAAAGGAGGACGCACGCTTGAACCGGAGATACCTGTCAGCCGTTGAACCGCTGCCGGACCACATTCTGCAGGTCGATTTCGTATCCGGCAGCCGCCTGCTTCTGGACATGAAACCGTATCTCGACAAGACCCGCTTCCGCTCCCTTTCCGACCCGCTGGTATGGAGCAGCGCCGTGACCAACGGCATCTTCGTCCGCTTCGGAAACGTGGAGCTGAGCCACGACGAGCTCCTTTCCATGGCGGAGCAGGAGCATTGAAGCAAACGATCTGGATCAAAAAAGGAGAGAAAAACGATGAAGAATCGAAAAAGCTATTATTCCCTGCTGCTGGCGCTGGTGCTGTGCCTGTGCCTGACCGCCTGCGGCGGCAGCGGCGATACCATCGACGACGGCGGCGAGGACTACAGCGGCAATGAGGTCAACACCCCGGATACCTTTGAGGGGATGGTCAAGGACTCCGAGCTGGCGACGAACTATGCCATGTACTGGGGCACCTGGGTCGACGCGGACAACAACAGCGAGCTGATCGTGGCGATGGCCGACAGCGGAGATGAGGTCCGCTTTGATCTGTATCAGGACGGGAGCATAGAGGCAAGCGGCTTTGTCCAGTTCTCGCAGGAGTACAGCGGCGATTATTTCTACAACGAGTTCGACGGCTGGGCCCACCACTGCTGGCTGGCCGACGACGGCACGCTGCAGATCGAAGGCTTCGGCGGCTTTGAGAAGGACGCCTCCGCCGGCGACATGGACGCGTCGGATACAGGCGATGCCGACGCCGACGTTTCCGCGCTGGCGGGCATGTGGTATCTGGACGGCGACGTGAATGCCGCAAGCTGGATCGAGTTCGACGGCTCCGGCATCTGGACGCTGTATGAGCGCTCGGCCGAGGGCGATTGGAGCGAGGTCGACTACGGGACGCTCCGCGCGAACGGAGACAGCCAATACGAGGCGGTATCCGACGCGTATGAGGGTGTAAGCTACGACGCCTATCTGGCGGACGATAACGCGATGTACTGGGGCGGCGAAAACGACTACTACCAGAGAACATAAGCAGCGGGGAGGGAAGTGGCGATGAAGACGCGGAAAAAATACCGGTCCCTTCTGCTGACGCTGCTACTCTGCCTGAGCCTGACCGCCTGCGGCGGTCCGGAGGACGACCTGGCATCACCGGAGGAGACTGCAAAGGGAAACACGCTGGTGACCGATATGGAATTCCTTGACGGAATGTGGAGCGTCGACGGCCTTTCCATGCTCTATTTCGACAGCGGGAACGGCTGGTACATCTACCATTCCGCTTACGGCCCCACCGGATACGGCGAATTTACCGACGAGACCGGCAAGCCCATGATCAATTACGCCGGCTTCCTGTACGACTTCTATCTGCGCGAGGACGGCGTACTGCTGCCAAACCAGAACGGCAGCGGCGGCAGCGATACGCCGAGCATCGACCACCATACCTTCTGCCGCGACGACGCGGCGGAGCTCACGGTGTGGACGCTGGGGGATCTGGACGGGAGCTGGCAGAACGCGGCGGGCGAGACCATTGTGATCGATGCCGCGGCGGGCGAATATACCGCCCAGGCGCCGCGCTATTCCGCGGAGGGCACCGCCAGAGACGAGTGGCAGGGCATGGGGCCTTACCTCTACGACAACGGCAGCCGTGCCTATCTCTGTCCCGCGCCTGACGGCAGCAGCTTTACGATCTCAAGCGGCGTTGCCGGATGCTACAGCGAGGATGGGCATTTCGACGGCGTCTTTTACCGCATAGACGGCGCGGACGTCTCCGCCGGCGTCTCCACCGACGTCTGGAGCGATGAGCTCTATCAGCACGACGCCTGCCAGTTCGAGGGCGTCTGGTATCCCGACGGCGACCTTGCGTCGGAGACCTATATCCGGATCGACGATACCGGACGCTGGAGCTATTACCGGCGCGCTCCCAGCGCCGAGCCCGTGGAGACGGACTATGGGACCTTTTCCTATTCTGTCGACGAGACCAGCATCTACTATGCGGATTCCACCCTGCATGACGGTGTATCCTACCGCGTGTTCGAGCTGGACGACGATGCTCTGGTGTGGGACGACGAAGGCACATACTATTGGATGGAATGACGGAAGGAGCGTGAAGGAACCGGATGAATCGAATGAAAAAACGCCTTGCCCTGCTGCTCGCGGCGCTGCTCTGCCTGAGCCTGACCGCCTGCGGCAGCCCGGACGGAGACATCGCGGGCGGCGACTGGCGCACCACCGGCGCGGTCGATGCCTACGGCACGATCGCGCGGGACGGGGAGGAGATCGATGTGTGCGCCTGCCTCGGTCCCAAAGCAGTGTATCTCTATTACGACAATGAAAAGCACGAGCTGTTTGACACCGCCGTGCTTCCGACTGACGAGCTTGGCGATGAGGACTGGCAGTTCGGCGAGATGTCCCTCAGCGACTTCAGCGGAGACTACAACAGCGACCTGCGGCTCACGCTCTTTCACGAGGACATGAGCGAATCCTACATCGTGTGGGAGTGGGAAAAGGGTGCCGGCTATCTTTATCAGCCGTATGACTCCTATTTCCGCGAGAGCCGCGTGGTCGATGAGCCGCCGGCGGAGGATGACATTCTGACGGAGCAGATGTGAAAGGAAGACAGTCATGAAAACGAAAAAAGATAAATTCGAGCCGGTCGGCGCGGAGCGCATGACGGATGCGGAGCTGTCGAAGCAGCTGGGAAGCTATCAGAGGGCGGAGAGCATCGGCATGTTGCTGGGCGTCTTACTGGTGATCGCCGGGTGCATCATGATGTTTGTATATCGCAACATCGCTGTGATCTGCATTCTGGTCTTTGCCGGCGTAGCGCTTTTTCTGCTGGTGGCAAAGCCCGCCCAAACGAAGAAAAAAGCCCTGATGCAGCAGCAGCTGGGCGGCTTCTTCCGCACGGAGCTGACAAAAGCCTTCGGTCCGGAGCCGGAGCCGGCCACGCTGCCCATCGACCGGGCGTACCTGGCGGCGGCAAAGCTGTCGGCGGTTCCCTTTACGGAGTGTACCTTGACGGACTTCCACGAGGGCGAGCACAAGGGGCTGCGGTTCTCCGCGGCCAACGTGGAGCTGCGCCGCACGGTAGAGGAAAAGTCCGGCCCCGACAACGACAACTGGATGACCCGAACCGAGACGCTGTTCCGCGGCATCGTGGTCCGCTGCAAGGACATCTGCGATCCGGCGCTGGACATCGCCCTGAACGACCTGTTTCAAGAACGGAAGAAGGACGACATCATCGACCCTGCCGCCTTCCGGAAGCACTTTGCCGCTCACACGGCGGATGGCCGGGAGGCGGACGATCAGGTCGCGCCGCAGCTTCGCGGTCTGGTACAGAAGCTGGAGGCATCCTCCGGCAGCGCCAAGCTGTACGGCCTTATCCTCCGTGACGGCGAAATGACGCTGGCCCTGAACACCCGGTATGTGTTTGCGGGCGTTCCGGAGGAGCTGGATCTGCGGGACATCGACGGTATCCGCAAGTGGTTTACTGCCTCGCTGAGCGGTATGGGCAATCTGCTGGATTTGATAACGGAAAGCCCTGCCCTGACGGGCGCGGCGGAATAGGAGGACGATATGCCTCTTTGGCTGGCCGTTGTGCTGCTTTTGCTGGCGCTGGGCGGCATCGCGCTGAGCCGCAGATATCTGCGGCATGACCGCTCGGCACAGGCTTTGTGCATCGTGGTGTGCGCGCTGACCGCGCTGGCCTGCGCGGTCTATATCGGCCTGACCGTCCTGCTCGTGGCGGCGGTGCAGAACCGTCCGCCCGCGCTCTGAGGGCGGCATAAGGCATAAGAGGATGCACCATTCTCGACGGAAAAGCCGCCGGTTCGTTTATCGAGCCGGCGGCTTTATCGTATTGCTTTGGGCAGCGCACGGTAGTATTTTTTCCATTTCGCTGTACCGGAAGGCGATCAGACAGCCCGGCGGCGCGCCACGGGGAGAGCAGCACGAAGCGGCGGTCCGCTCCGGAGTGGATCAGCTCGCACAGGGCGTTCCAGTCGTTCTCGTCCTGCATATTCTGCAGGTCATCAAGCAGCAGAACGCGCCACCTCCCGTCGACAGGCGGGAGCGCGAAGCCCTCGTCACCGGCGGACAGGTGCAAAACGTCCTGCCCGCGCAGCAGAGTCTCGGCGAGCGCGGTCTTACCGAAGCCGCAGGGGCGCTGAAAAAGAGAACGCGCCCTCCGGCCATGAAGCGTTCAAAGCATTCCGCGATGGCGGATTTAATGATGATCTCCGGCTCGTTTCATCCTCCGTAAAGCATAATGGCATGGTTTTATCTCGGGTAGCTTCATTATACACGCTCAAACGGAAATGTAAATCATACCGAAGTATGAGAAAACAGACAAAACGGCGGAGATCCGTTCACTTTTTCCTTACGGGATAGCAGACCTCGGTGACGAACTCGCTCGGGTCCGACGTCTCGTGCGGGCTGACGTGGTAAATGTCGAACATCGGTCCGGCGTATTCATAGCCGTTCGCCTCGATCCACGCGGTGAGCGCGGCGGTGACGTCATTGATCTGCTCGTAGCCGCCCTTGAAGGTGCAGCCGGCATAGGTGACGGGCGGAAGCGTGCGGAACCGAACGTGCTCGGTGTCGGGATACGGGCCCTTGACGGTCTTCTGCGCTTCCACGGTCACGTTCTTTTCCTTGTATTCGCCGTCAAGGAAAACAACGCAGCAATAGCAAGGGTCAGTGGGGAGCAGGTGCATGGAGTCGGTCTCCCGGCAGAGGACATGCCAGACCATGCCCTCGTCCTGATAGCGGGGGATGGTCATGCGGACGGTGGCGGCATAGCGCTCGGGCAGGGTCTTGATGGTCACATCGTAATTCATAGTTTCTTCCTTTCTCAGCCGCTTGCGGGCTGTGTCCAGAAGCCGCAGCCGCTGCGCAACATCGTCCCGCTGCTGCTCCAGCTCCGCCTGACGCGCCGCAAGGAAATCGTCGAGCCGTTCGCGGTCGTCGTAGATGGGCAGGATGGCGCAGACGTCGGCGAGGCCGAAGCCCATGTCGCGCAGTGCCGTGATGCGGCAGACGGTGGGCAGCTGCGCTTCGATGTAGTAGCGGTAGTCGGTAAAGCGGTCGATCTCAGCGGGCTTTAAGAGACCGATCTCATCGTAGTAACGCAGCATACGGACGCTCACTCTGGACAGTTTTGAAAAATCTCCGATCTTCAGCATAGCGGCACCTCCATGCCTTGTATTTTTGAGCTCGGGAAGAGCATAAGCCCTGACAGCGTGTGAGAGTCAAGGGGGAAAACGCGGTTTTTTGCGCAAAAGAAATGAGACAGCCGAGGCTGTCTCATTTCGGGCGTTCGTTACTTTTTGCGGGAGAGCGGCGCGATGTGGCGCTCAACCTTCTCCGCGTGCTCAAGCGGCTTGATGAAGCGCTGACCGAGCGGATGGCGCGTGTTGCGCAGCTTGATGAACTTCTCCGCCACCTGCGGGAAGAGGGCGAGGGAGAGCACGTCCTCCTCGCTGCGGGCGAGACCCTTGTACTGCTCGCGGTACTTCGGCAGCTCCGGCTCAATGAGGTCGGCGGGGCGGCAGGTGATGACGTCCTCGGGCTTGATGCCGGCTTTGGCGCGCACCTCCTCGTTGACCGTGCCGGGCAGCTTGCCGTACTCGCCGCGCAGCATGGCGCGGGATTCCTTCGGGAAGTTCTTGTAGCGCTCGCCGAAGATAATGTTCATCACGGCCTGCGTGCCGACGATCTGGCTCGACGGCGTGACCAGCGGGGGATAGCCGAAGTCCTCGCGCACGCGGGGGATCTCCGCGAGCACGTCGTAATACTTATCCTCCTTGCCCGCCTGCTTGAGCTGGGAAATGAGGTTGGAGAGCATACCGCCGGGCACCTGATAGAGCAGGGTGTTGGTGTCGACGTTGAGCACCTTGGGATCGAGCGCGCCGGAGGCCTTGAGGCGCTCGGCGACCTTACGGAAGTGGACGGCGGCCTCGCTCATCTTGCCGAGGTCCAGACCCGTGTCGCGCACGGTACCCTTGAGCGTAGCGACGAGGGATTCCGTCGCGGGCTGGGAGGTGCCGTTGGCGAGCGGGGAGAGCGCGGTATCCACGATGTCCACGCCGGCCATCGCCGCCATGAGATAGACCATGTCGCCCGTGCCGCTGGTGTTGTGGGTGTGCAGGTGGATGGGAATGCTGACGGTCTCCTTCAGGCGCTTGACGAGGGAGTAGGCGTCCATCGGCAGCAGGAGGTTCGCCATGTCCTTGATGCACAGGGCGTCCGCGCCCATCTCCTCCAGCTCGCGGCCGAGCTTGACAAAATAGTCCTCGTTGTGGATGGGAGAAATGGTATAGGAAAGAGTCGCCTCGACCTGTCCGCCGTATTTCTTGGTGGACTTGATGGCCTGCTCCAGATTGCGCACGTCGTTGAGCGCGTCGAAAATGCGGATGATGTCGATGCCGTTTTCAATGCTCTTGGCGCAGAACTCGTCCACCACGTCGTCGGCATAGTGCTTGTAGCCGAGAATGTTCTGACCGCGGAAGAGCATCTGCAGCTTCGTGTGGGGCAGGTGCGCGCGCAGCTGCCGCAGGCGCTCCCATGGGTCCTCGTTCAGGAAGCGCAGGCAGCTGTCGAAGGTCGCGCCGCCCCAGCACTCGAGGGAATAGTAGCCGATGGAGTCGAGCACCTCACAGGCGGGGAGCATATCCTCCAGCGTCATGCGCGTGGCCGCCTGCGACTGATGCGCGTCACGCAGGATGGTATCGGTGATCAGAAGCGGCTTATTCGATAAAAATTCCATAAGAACAGGAGGTCCTTTCCTAAAATTACCTTTAGTTTAGCATACTGCCGCAGATTTAGCAAGAGGGTATTTGACGGATTTCCGTCATTTAACGGCAAGAAAATGACGGAGAAGTTGCGAAAAAACAGCAAAGCGGTAAAAGTGCTGTAAAAGAGGCGTGGCCGGCCTTGACTTTTTCCCTTGCCTTGTGCTATACTGTGCAGACTTTGAGGGAGTAGATGGCGCGAGAGCGTGGCAAGTCAACAGACTGGCCGAAAGGCCTGGCTTGTCTTAAACACCGAGACTCAAGTATGGTTTTGCCGTACCTGCGTCTTGTTTTCGGGTGCGGCGACGTACCTGTTTTTTTTATGTGCGGAGGACAATCCATGGGATTTTTTGAACTGTTCCTGATCGGCATCGGTCTTTCGATGGACGCTTTTGCCGTGGCCATCTGCAAGGGCCTCGGCATGGAGAGGATCAACAAGCGCGACGCGCTGTTGCTGGCGTTGTTCTTCGGCGGCTTTCAGGCGCTCATGCCGCTCACGGGCTATCTGCTCGGCAGCCGGTTCGCGAGCTACATCGAACGCTGGGATCATTGGATCGCCTTTGTGCTGCTCGCCTTCATCGGCGGCAATATGATCCGCGAGAGCCGTGAGCAGGAGGAAGAGGAGATCGAGCACGGCGGGAGCATCCGCTATCGCGAGCTCTTCACGCTGGCGGTCGCCACGAGCATCGACGCGCTGGCCGTCGGCGTCTCGTTCGCCTTCCTCGGCGTGCGCATCGCGCCCGCCGTCACGCTCATCGGCTGCACGACCTTTGTGCTTACGCTCGTGGGCGTTTGGGTCGGCAATCTCTTCGGCTCGCGCTACAAGAGCCGCGCAGAGCTGACCGGCGGTATCATTCTCATCCTCATCGGCGTGAAGATTTTGCTCGAGCATCTGGGCGTTTTAGGATAGGATCACCGTATATTGATAAAAAGGGGACTGCGCTCACGCGCAGTCCTCTTTGTGTAGCTTGTGTCGATGCTCAGCAGCCGCAGCCGTTGTTGCAGCCGCAGCCGTTGTTGCAGCCACAGCCGTTGCCGCACCCGCCGCCGCAGCCGCAGCAGCAGATCAGGAGCAGAATGATAATGATGATCCAGCAGCACCCGCCGCCGCCAAAACCGTTATTGCACATAAAAGCAACCTCCCATGAAGATAGAGCCGCCGCCGTGGCGGTCTCAATCCATAGTATGCGCCTCGTGCAAAAGAGTGTCAGGCGATCCGCGCGGTTTTGACGAGCGCCTGCGCGGCACGGTAGTCTGCATCGGTGAACACGCCCGCGTCGATGAGCTTCCGGCTCAGCGCGGCGCCGCCGCTGGTGCGGACGGAGAGCGCGTAGTAGGAGAGGTAAGCGACGTCCGCGCGCAGGAAGTCGGAGGACTGGAGCGCCGTGCGCTCGCCGGCAGTCAGGACGCCCGCGGTCACGGCGCGGTCGAGCGCATCGGAAATATTGGTGGTGGCGGTGGAGCTGTAGCCGAGCGCGCGGAGCATGAACTCCACATACATGGCGGCGGAGGCCGTCTGCTGCGTGCCGAAGTAGGAATGGCCGAGACTGTCCGTTCCCACGCCGTTGCTGTAGCCCCTTTCATAGGCGTAGGCGACGTAGGGGGCGCACCAATCCGGCACGTCGATGAAGGGCTGGGAGGCCGTACAGGCCAGCGCGGCTTTTTCCTCACCGAGCATACGGATGAGCATGATGAGAGCCTCGGCGCGGGTGGGAGCCTTTTCCAGCTCATAGCCGCTGCCGATGCCGCTGCCCGTGCCGCGGAAGAGGGAGAGCGACTGGAGCGCCTCGGCCATCGCGTTGCGGTCCGGCTTGCCGGAAGGGGCGAAGTGATAGCTGCCGCAGTAGCTGAGCACGGCGGTCTTGGACGTGCAGGTGAACAGCGCCGTGGTGTCCTCGGCGACGAGGCAGCGGTGGTTGGTGGGAATGGCGCTGCCGCTCGTAAGCTCTCTGCCGTCGGTCACGTCCACGACCGTGCCGGCGGAAAAGGAAACGGTCAGCTCACCGGCGAGAGGGATGACCTGCAAGCCCGTGACGCCGGAGAGAATGTCGTCCTGCTTGACGCGCGCTTCGGTAAAGACGGCGGCGTAGTCGGAGCCGACAGCGGCCTCCGCCGCCGCGACCGCGGCGTTCCAGCGGGCTTTGGCGTCGTCGAGCGCGCCGGCATCCGCCTTGGTAACGGCCTCGTCGATCCTTTCCTCCGCCTGTCGGCGGAACGTGCCGTTCAGAAAGTCCAGCGAGACGAGAGGATCGCTCGCGTCGCCGCCCGCGGCGACGGCGTAGCCGACAAACACGAGCGCGGTCAGGACGAGAGCGAGAAGGAAGGTGCGTTTTTTCATTTCGACTCCTTTACTCCGGGGGAAAAATGCTTGGTGATGCGGTAGCTGAGCGTGAGCAGGCTGTCGGCAAAGTGGACGTTTTCAAAGAAAACGTCGCCGCTGAGCTCGACGTTGGTGAAGTTCCAAATGCCCTGTACACCGAGGGCGATGAGGCGGTCAGCGACCTCCTGCGCGACGCACTTGGGCACTGTCAGCACCGCGACGGAGGGGTGATTGGCGGTGCAGTAAGCGTCCAGCTCGTCCATCCCGCGAATGGTGACGCCGTTCACCGTGGTGCCGATGACGGCGGGGGAAACGTCGAAGGCGGTGTCGAAGAGGAAGCCGCCCTGGTCGAAGTCAAAGTTCTGCAGCAGCGCGTGACCGAGGTGGCCCGCGCCGACGACGATGAGGCGGCGCTTGTCGTCCACGCCGAGGATGTGGCCGATCTCGGCGCGCAGCTCCATGATGTTGTAGCCGTAGCCCTGCTGGCCGAACTCGCCGAAGCAGCTCAGATCCTGCCGGATCTGTGAGGCGGTGATGCCCATACGCTTGCCGAGCGAGCCGGAGGAGATGCGCACGATGCCCTTGGCGTGCAGCTCGTCGAGGTAACGGTAGTAGCGGGGAAGACGCCGGATCACGGCGTCGGAGATCTTCTCTTTTTTCATGCTCTGTCTCTTTTTTCAAATTTATAGATTGTCTCTATTGTAGAGGATGAAGGAAAAGTTGTCAATTTTTTTAACGATCTTTTTTCTGCCAAATTTTGCTTTACAGTTTCGTGGAAGTTTGCTATACTATGGAGCGTTGAAGGAAATATGTGCCCGTAGCTCAGTTGGATAGAGCGTTGGACTCCGACTCCAAAGGCCGCTGGTTCGAATCCAGTCGGGCATACCAAAGCCTACCGTTCTTGCTTGCGGTAGGCTTTGCTTTTTGCCGTTTCTGCAGTAAAAAGGGGACGAACTTCTTTGCCTAGCCCCACTGCATTCTTCTTTAAAAAATTTAAATTGCCCTGCAATAAATTATCCTTTCCGTGCATTACATGGATGACAGGAGACGGAAGCCTATGCTCAGCTTGCTGATGACAACCGAATACGCCCCGGCAGAGGATCGGCACGAGCTGCAGCAGTTGATCCTCCGCGTTGCCGGCGGTGAGCGTGAAGCCCTCGCGGAGCTGTATCAACGCACGCGCTCAGCGGTGTACGGCCTTGCGCTATCCTACCTTAAAAACGCGCACGACGCGCAGGACATCACGCAGGATGTTTATGTACAAGTGTGGGACTGCGCGGAGCAGTACCGCCCAACCGGTTCGCCGATGGGCTGGCTGCTGGCGGTCTGCCGCAATCTGTGCCTGATGCGCCTGCGGCGCGAGGAACGTCATGCCGCGCTCAGCGAGGAGGAATGGGACGCCATTCCCGCGCAGGAGTGCGGACTGGACGCCGATGAGCGCACCCTTTTGCAGCAAGCGCTGGCAAGCCTTGCGGACGAGGAGCGTCGCATCGTGCTGCTCCACGCGGTCACGGGTATGAAGCACCGGGAGATCGCTGCGCTGCTGGAGCTGCCGCTTCCGACCGTCCTGTCGAAATATCACAGAGCATTGAAAAAAATGCGAGCTTATCTGGAAGGAGACAACGCCAAATGACCAACGAAAAAATGGAGCAGCGTCTGGCCGCGGCGGTCGAAAAGACCGCGCCGAACGATGTGAACGGCGTTCTCTCCCGCTGTGAAGAGCGGAAAGGAACGGTCATTCCCATGACGACAAAGAAAACGACGAAGAGAAAATGGACATCGCTCATTGCCGCCTGCCTTGCGGTGATGCTGCTCGGCGGCGGAGGCGTGTTCTACCAGCGGGCGAACGCGGTAGCCTCCGTGGTGTCGCTGGACGTGAACCCGAGCATCGAGCTGAAGGTGAATCGGAGCGAAAAGGTGCTTGTCTGCACGCCGCTCAATGAGGATGCGAAGACCATCCTCTCGGATATGGGCAACGGTGCGGATCTCAAGGGTGCGAAGCTCGACGTGGCGGTGAACGCCATCGTGGGCAGCCTTGTGCGAAACGGCTACCTCAATAGCATTTCCTCCGCCATCATGATCTCGGTGGAGGACAGGGATACCGCTCGCGCGGAAAAACTCCAGCGCGAGCTGACGAGCACCGTGGACGGTGTTTTGCAGACAAGCGAATCGAGGGCGTCCGTCCTGACGCAGACGCTTACGCAGGACGCGACGCGGGAGCAGCAGGCCCGGGAAAACAACATTTCCTCCGGCAAGGCGGCGCTGGCGAACCGCGTCCTCGCCATCAACCCGTCGCTGAAGTTTGACGCGCTGGCGAAGCTCTCGGTGGAGGAGCTGAAGGACCTTGCGGAAGCGGGCGCGCCCGCCATGCCGATCGGTATGGATGCAGCCCGCACCGCTGCGGAGGAGTATGCCGGAACAACGGCGCTGGATTCCGTTACGGCGGAGGTCGATCCCGAGCTGGACGAATCCCCCGCGCACTATGAGGTGGAGCTGCAAACGGCATGGGGCGAGTTCGAGTATTTGGTGGATGCCTACACCGGTAAGGTGCTCAGCGGGCAGAAAGATTTATTGGCTGCCGTTTCCGCATCGAATGAAACGACGAAGCCCTCTGGTCAAAAGCCCGCGCCGTCCGGAACGGTGCAGGACATCGGCTACGCCAAGGCGAAGTCCATCGCCCTGAACCATGCGGGCGTGAGCGAGAGCAAGGCGTATGACATGGACATCGAGCTGGACGACGAGGACGGAACGCTCGTCTACGAAGTCGAGTTCAAGTCCGGCAATATGGAATATGACTACGAGATCGACGCGGCCTCCGGCACGATCCTCAAGCACGAAGCGGAGTTGGAAGACTGATACGATTATCAAGGATCGATTTAGAAAAATATCCGAATGGAAGCCGCCTGACAGAAGTTAGGATTTCAAACAGAAATGTTTGGAATCCTTTCTTTTTATATTAAATTAGTCGCATTTTTGTGTTTTTCAAATCCCGGTTTTCTCTGAAAATCGCCCGAAATCTCCGTTTAGGGGAAAGGGTCTGCATTTTTTGCTCTGTTTTCCCTTTGATTTTCCCTTTACAGCAAATCGATCAAGGCCTGTGCTGCTTGGCACAGGCCTTGTTTGTTTTCTTCAGAATACCGCCGTCAGCAGCATGTAGTAGCTGCAGGCGATGAGGACGGTGAGCAGAAACAGCGGCAGGAGCTTTTTGACCGTGGCGAAAAATGTGACGCCGAAATAGTCTGAGATGATCGCCGTGCAGATGTGCGTGGGACTCAGCTGGCTCGAGGCGAAGCTGACGTTCATCAGCAGCGCCAGCAGAAATGCGCCGCCGTCAAGAATCATGGTGTAGGCCAGCGGGATAAAGGCCGCTGCCGCGGCGCTTGAGCCCGCGACCAGCGTGCCGAACGCGTACAGAATCACAAGCACCAGAAATGCCGGAATGGGTAAATGCTCAAAATATGTCGGCAGCACATCGATCACGCCGCCGAGGACCAAAAGGTCCTTGAAGACATACGTCATCGTGATGCCAAGCAGCGATTTCAGGTCAAAGCCCTTGACGACCGCATCGCGCACCTCCTGCACAGAGAATTTTTCGACCAGCGCGTTGACGGCCGCGGTCGACCGTCACGACGGCCCACGTCGGCAGCGAAAACACGATGATCACCGCGATTGCCAGCAGCAGCGACCACAAGCTCCGCAAGAGCAGGCGTACGCACTCTTTCTTACTGCGTCCCGTCTCACCGACTGTGCGCGGCACGCGGCGCAGGTAAACAAGGTAGATTGCCAGAAGCGTCAGCAATGCCATCGGGATCATCCACACGAAAAAGGATGAAATGGAAATGCCGCTGATGCTGCACGCCACGAGGGCAAGGCCATCTATGGTCTGACCACGGGCCTTGGTGACAACTGGAAGAAGTTCATCCCCGAAAAGGACCGCGAGACGATCCAGCGCAACAACATCTACGCCCACACCTGCGCCGTCGGCGAGCCCATCGCCGAGGAGTGCACGCGCGCAATGATGTTTGTCATGCTCTGCCACTTCGGCTCCGGCCATACGGGCATCCGTCTTGAAACGCTCGTGCTGATCCGCGACATGCTCAATGCGGGCATCAGCCCCATCGTCCCCGGTCATGGCTCCGTCGGCTATCTGACGCTCGAGGGCCACATCGGCATGGTGATGATCGGCGAGGGTAAGGCCACCTATCAGGGCGAAACTCTTGACGGCGCGGAGGCGCTCGAGCGCGCGGGACTCAAACCCGTCGTGCTTTCTTCCAAAGAAGGCCTTATCCTGCTCTCCGGCACCACGTCCGTCACCGCGTTCGCGTCGCTTGCGATCTATGACGCGCAGACGCTCAGCCTGACGGCAGACATTGCGGGCTCTTTCACGCTCGAGGTGCTCAAGGGTACGCTGATGGCTATGGACGAGCGCCTGATGGCCGTGCGCCCGCACCCCGACCAGATCAACACCGCGGCCAACATCCGCGCCATTTTGAAGGACAGCCCCATGCTTGAGCGCTGCCGTGGCCACCGCGTGCAGGACGCGCTGTCCATCCGCTGCATGCCGCAGCTCCACGGCCCGGTTAAAAAGGCCGTCAAGGACGCGCAGGCGACGCTCGCTATCGAGCTCAACTCGTCCGTCGACAACCCGCTCATCTTCGATGAAGAGGACGGCGGCGCGGTCGCGCTGATGGGCTGCAACGCCGACGGCACCTATGCCGGTATGGCGTCCGACAACCTCTGCATCGCGATCACGGATCTGTGCAAAATGAGCAACAGCCGCATCGACCGCCTGCTCAACAGCTTGGTGAGCGAGCTGCCGGCGTTCCTCAACAAGAACGCCGACTTCAACAACGGTCTCATGATGATCCAGTACGCCTCCGCGGGTCTTCAGGGCGAGCTGCGTATCCTCGCGCACCCCGCCGTGGTCGACAATCTGACCACCTGCGCCAACCAGGAGGACTATGTCAACATGGGCTACAACGCCGCCAAGAAGGCCTATGACTCGATGCACCTCGCCAAGTATATCCTCGCCGCCGAGCTCATCTGCGACGGTCAGGCGCTCGACTGCTATGAGGATAAGCGATGCGCCAAGGGCACGCAGGCTATCTACGACCTGCTCCGCAGCAAGGTGCCCGAGATGGACAACGACATGCCTCTCACGCCATATCTCGAGGCTGTCGCCCAGCAGATCATCGACCGCGCGTATATCCGAACCGTGGAAGCAAGCGTCGGCGCGCTGAAGTTCTAAAGGAGAATGCCATGATCGAGCACGAACACGTCCATGAGCACAGCCACGGGCACCCCCATGTGCACGGGCATGTCCATGACCCCGAGCAGACGAAAAAGATCAGCAACCGCCTTGCGCGCGCCATCGGGCACCTCGAATCCATCAAAAAGATGGTGGAGGACGACCGTGACTGCTCCGAGGTGCTGATCCAGCTCGCCGCGGTGGAGTCCGCCATCCGCTCGACCAGCCGCCAGATTTTGCGCAACCACATGGAGACCTGCGTCACCGCCGCCATCCAGCAAAATGACGAGGAGACGCTCTCCGAGCTTTACCGCGCGATCGACGAGCTTCTAAAATGACAAGTGAAAAAACGTCCGGCTGAATAGACGGGTGTCCGTAAAACAGTTAATCCTCCGTATGGCTTAGACCAT
>OHAT01001852.1_pt1 | contig 17268 bp, 8 predicted proteins | sample 1577141 | NCBI WGS metagenome assembly OHAT01 (sample SAMEA3541578, study PRJEB24748) | human gut metagenome | biome: human gut; feature: human-associated habitat; material: faeces | place: China | collected 2012 | reverse complement strand
GCACGCCTATAAAATATAACGACTCGGCCATACTCCTCAGGAAGGGTCAGAAGATGACCGTACTGAGCACTTCCAACAAGACATGGTACAAGGTCAAGCTTACATACAAGAAGAAGAGCTACACCGGTTATGTGTACTCCGCATTTATCAAGGTGACAAGGACAACCTCCAAGAAGGCTCACCTTCGAAAAAATGAAAACTATGTATATTTCCGAAAAACGCCAAACGGCACGCCGCTGAAGTATAACGGATCGCCGATCATGCTCATGGGCGGTCAGAGCATGACCGTACTGAGCACTTCCAACAAGACATGGTACAAGGTCAAGCTTACATATAAGAAGAAGCGCTACACCGGTTATGTATATTCCAAGTTCATCGTGATCGACTCCACTTCAGCCACAACAAAGGCCACGACCAAGGCTACTACGCAGCAGCCTACCACAGCGGCTCAGGCAGCCAAGAGCGGTTATGTGAATGAAGACTATGTATACTTCCGCAAGACGGCAGCGGGTACACCTATAACCTACAACGGAAGCGCGATCATGCTCATGAAGGGACAGGCACTCTCCGTGACTGATACATCCAACAAGTCATGGTACAAGGTCAACCTCACATACAGCAGCAAGAAGTATACAGGATTTATCTCCTCATCGCTCATCACAATGGGAACATACAAGGAACCTGACGGTAACCAGACATCGGATGCAGCATTTGAAAAGCAGTTATCCGCCCAGAACTTCCCTGAGAGCTACAAGGTGCTTCTCAGAAAGCTCCATGCGGAGCATCCAAACTGGATATTCAAGGCGGTACACACCAACCTTAACTGGAACGACGTGGTCAAGAACGAGGTCAACGTACAGGGACGTGTCAACAACCTTGTAAACTGTACATCTTCCAGTCCTAACTACGGCTGGAGATCACAGACCGTTGGATACAACTACAAGACAGACTCCTACTCATCATATGATGGTTCAACATGGTTTGCAGCCTCGGACGATCTTGTAAAGTATTACCTCGATCCGAGAACATATATGTCATCCGCAAGCTCCATGTTCGCATTTGAAAAGCTGTCATACGACTCATCACAGACAAAGTCAGGAGTTGAGGCTATATTATCTGGTTCGTTTATGCACAATGCGCACCCAACCGGTTCGACCACCACATATTCGTCCATGATAATCACCGCAGCACAGAAATCCGGCGTCAGCCCTTACCACATTGCTTCACGTATCAAGCAGGAGGTCGGAGGCTCGATAACCTCGGGAACAAACGGTAAGAATGCCACATATCCCGGCATATATAACTTCTACAATATCGGTGCATTTGAGAGTGCATCGGGTAACGCTATAACAAACGGTCTGAGATGGGCTTCATCGGGCACATCGTACAACAGGCCATGGACAACACCTGCCAAATCAATAATCGGCGGTGCGATGTATATCGGAGAGTCCTACATCAACAAGGGTCAGAACACTCTGTATACTCAGAAGTTCAACGTAACCTACACAGACTGCCTGTACTGGCATCAGTACATGGGAAATGTACAGGCCCCTACAACAGAGGCATGGAAGGTATATGATGCCTACAAGTCTTCAGGAGCACTCAACAAAGCCATAACATTTGCCATACCTGTTTACAAGAATATGCCAAGCACAGCAATGAAGATGCCTGCGGCTAATCCGGGCAACCAGAACAACTACCTGAAAACACTCTCTGTAAGCGGCCAGAAGCTGTCACCTACATTTGCAATAAACAGCACTACACAGTACACGGTAAATGTGCGCTCATCTGTATCAAGTGCGACAATAAACGCTTCACCTGTAAGCAGCTACTCCACAGTGAGAGGAACGGGAACAAAAACCCTGAAATCAGGAAAGAATACATTTAAGATAGTATGTAAATCCCAGAGTAAAGCTACACGTACTTACACCATAATAATTAACAGAGGATAAGGAGGACTCGGTGGATAACCGTATATGAATATTATGAGGACTACAAGATTTAGCTTTAGAACGTTTATGACAGAAGTTGCATGTGTGTTGACTATGATGCTTTTCATGCTTCATACCACTTATGCCGCTACAGTCGCATTTAGTGTTGAGGTTCCATCCACCACGGTCGTTGTTGGCGATACCGTGGAGATCAAGGTAAGTATAAACGCAGCCGATCAGGCTTTATCAAGCTACAGCTACAATATCACATATGATTCCACATTGCTCAAGGCTGTGAGCGGCGGCACCGTGGAATCTGAGGGCACCGTAAGCTACTCCCAGGCAAATGTAAAGCCTGGAGATGCAATGACAGCAACATTTACATTTACCGCCATTGCGAGCGGAACTGCCAGCATAGAGACATCAGCAGTTGAGGTCATCTCCGACACAGAAGAGTCGATAGACATGACACCGTCATACAACTCGGTAACCATCAGCGACAAGTCAGCCGCCGCTTCCACCGAAGCAGCTTCATCTACTGTCAGCGATACCGGTTCAGAAGCCGAGCCTGCAACACCTCTTGCATTGATCGACAGCGAGACCAAGCCTGTTGTTACTGAGGATGAGGTAGGAACACTCACAGAGGCAGATCAGAACGCATCCGCACCTGCAGATACCCTTGTAAGCGTTCACTCAAACAACAACACTTATAACATCATTCCAAAGCCTAATTCAGTCTCAGTGCCAACCGGATATCTTCCAGTGAAGATCAACCTGAACGACACGGACATCAGAGCTTATATGAAGGGAAGCAGTTCCAACACCGTTCTCCTCTACGCAGCAACAAACGACGGACACCAGGGCTGGTATTTCTTCAATCCAAATGAAGGAACTTTCCTTGACGCAACGGATCTCATCGAGGAGACGGATTCGCTGTCCAGCTTCATAGACAAGCACAAGTTCGTAATAATGCTCATAGCCATCATAGTTCTTGTGATACTGGTCGTTGTCATCATCATCCTTGCTGTCTCACTCAAGGGTCTCATCGCTGATTACGAGGCTCAGATAGACAAGCTGAAGAAGGACAACGAGGAGAAGGAAAGCACAGCAAATGAAACATCAGAAGCTGCCGAGCCTTCCGCAAAAGCCGCTGAACACGTCAGAATGCCTCACCACGACAATAGCGAGGTGCCCACCATCAACAACAAGGCGCTCTTCCCTGGGGACGACGAGGTTATCCACGAGAGTTACGCAGACTCCGATTACGACAATCAGGTATCTCCTGATGAGGACGATGTCATCCACACTGACGACTATGACGACACTGCATTTGAGGATGTCGCCGATGACAGCGAGCCTATAGATTCAGCATTTGACGTCAAAGAGGATACGGAGAGCAAGATCCAGGCATCCCTCGACGAGATAGATGCGGCACTTGAATCCGCAAAGAAATACAAAGATTAATACTCACGGAATAACGTGATATACAAAAAGCACATGTATCAGTTTCAATCTGATACATGTGCTTTTATATTTGTCTGAATTTTTTTAATCTGCTTATAAGTATGCTTTCAGCACATCCACCTTGTCCAGCTTCTCCCATGGGAGATCAAGATCTGTTCTTCCGAAGTGTCCGTAAGCTGCTGTCTGCTTGTAGATAGGTCTTCTGAGGTCAAGCATCTTGATGATACCTGCTGGTCTTAAGTCAAAGTGCTCTCTAATGATCTCAACAAGCTTCTCATCTGAAAGCTTTCCTGTGCCAAATGTGTCTACCATGATGGATGTAGGTCTTGCAACACCGATAGCGTATGAGAGCTGTATCTCACACTTGTCAGCCAGACCTGCTGCAACTATGTTTTTAGCCACGTAGCGGGCCGCATAAGCCGCTGAACGGTCTACCTTGGTACAATCCTTGCCTGAGAAGGCTCCGCCGCCGTGACGGGCATATCCGCCGTATGTGTCAACGATGATCTTACGTCCTGTGAGACCACTGTCACCATTTGGTCCACCTATTACGAATCTTCCTGTTGGATTGATGAAGAACTTGGTATTCTCATCGATGAGCTCCTGTGGAAGAACCTCGTCGAATATATACTTCTTAACGTCAGCGTGGATCTGCTCCTGGCTGACTTCCTCTCCGTGCTGTGTTGAGAGAACGACTGCATCAAGTCTTACAGGCTTGTCATTCTCATCGTACTCAACTGTTACCTGTGTCTTACCGTCCGGTCTTAAGTATGGGAGTGTTCCGTTCTTTCTTACCTCTGTGAGCTTTCTTGCAAGCTTGTGGGCAAGTGCTATTGGATATGGCATGTACTCAGGTGTCTCATTTGTTGCAAATCCGAACATCATACCCTGATCTCCGGCACCGATCGCCTCGATATCATCCTCGCTCATGAGATGCTCCTTTGCCTCGAGTGCCTTGTCAACTCCCATGGCAATATCTGATGACTGCTCGTCTATGGCTGTGATAACGCCGCATGTATCGCAGTCAAATCCGTACTTTGCTCTGTCGTATCCGATCTCTCTGATCGTCTCACGAACGATCTTCTGAATATCCACATAAGCGTTGGTTGTGATCTCTCCCATGACAAGCACAAGACCTGTCGTGATGGATGTCTCACATGCCACACGGCTCATTGGATCCTGCTCCATCAGCGCGTCAAGCACTGCATCTGATATCTGGTCACAGATTTTGTCAGGATGTCCTTCTGTTACTGATTCTGATGTAAATAATCTTCTTTCCATACTACTTCCTTTCCTTTTTGTACATAAGAAAAACCGCTTCGTATGAGCGGTTTGATCGTGTCTGTCAAGCCTCTCATTGTTCGAGCACAGATCTTGTATCACCTACATATCTGCGTCGCTCAGGTCGGCACCTTCCGAATCTGACATCGGGGTTGCCATGGCTTCTTCGTCCCTTCTGACTCCACCATTCTGAATAAGAGCGTTTTTCTAATATCTATAAATGCAATCATTACTCTATATCATTGAGAGTTATTAGTCAACATATTTTTGGGGGAAATGATGCTTAATGAGTTTTTTTATATATAATGGGCAAAGGAGATGTGGCTATCCCCTTTGCCCATACCAATAACTTAGTTATTATCCTTCTTTTTCTTTCTTACAAGGAATATAACTATTCCCGCAATAATCAATACCACAATAACTATGATCAGTATAATGATCCATGAGATGCTGCCAGCCTCAGCCATAGCCGTCTGAATAGCATTACTCGATACAGTAAATGTTATTTCTGAACCATTATCCGATGCGCCATTACCTGCTGCATCAAAACATTCCACAACTATTGTGTGCTTCTTTGCAGATGCCTTTATATCGTCAAGCTTAACCTCTCCGCCGAGCTTTTCAATGTCCTTAGCTTTATATCTCGTCTTGACTCCGTCAACCGTGATGTCCGCATATCCCAGCGCAAGATTATCATGGAATGAAACCGATGCACTTACAGAATCCGTATTCTCATACACAGCACCATTTTCAACACCAGCTACATGATACTCCGGTGCTGTTCTATCTATACAGAACTTAACCGCAGCATTCTTTACTTCATTATCTGTTTCTTTTCCCGCTGCATCCTTGGTATGGATAACTATACTGTACACACCCTCGTCCTTGAAGGTATCAGCAGGAATTGTAAATGAACGCTTGTTCCATCCATTTGACGGCTTGTCTTCCTTGACTGTATACTCATTGCTCTCAAGGTTTACTACCTTGTCGCCAACTGTATAGTACACATCAGAATCCGCAAAACCGGCAACATTATACTCATCTATAACTATGTCACCATCGCTCAGATTCGTATAATATCTGTCGACGCTTGCCTTTGCAGCCTTTCCAAGTACGAAATAAGATCCAAATCTATCTACCTTAAATCCTATTTCCTGACTTGTTTCATTTCCAGCCATATCCTTAGCAGTCACAACCAGAGTATAATTGTCATCAACATTCTCGCTCTGTTTAAAGTTAGAATATGAATATTTCTCACCATTTGAAACCGTCTCGGCGCTGTATGCCACATCATCACTGCCAGCTTCGCCTCTTGTGCCGGTCACACTTATTGATATGCCATCCTTGTTATAGTTTGTATCCGTTACAGATATAACCGGCGATACCTCATCTGTGTATACTCCATCCTTTTCTACCTGCGATATGCTAATCTCAGGAGCAGTCATATCAATGGTAAATGAATCATCAACTGTATTTGATGCAGTATTTCCCGCACTGTCTGTTGCGCTTACCCTTATACGGAACTTTCCATCTGCAGAGAAATTGACTGTCGCAACGTGCGTATCACCATTTGATGTAAATCCACTTGCTCCCGGAGCTGCGGATGTTCCATCCTCCGATGTTACAGCTATATTAACTCGTGAAGCATCAAAGTTATGCTCCTCAACCCTTATTGTAGCCGTTCTGGATGCATTGTAATATGTGCCATTCTGAGCACTGTTATTATCGTACGAAACCTCCAATACAGGTGCTGTCGCATCCACTGTGAACTTTCCTGACGAATAATCATTTGCCTTATTATCAGCCTTATCTCGACATGTAACTGTAAGAATATAATCTGCATCGTCTGAGAATACATAGTCCATTACATATGTATTACCATCCTTACTGAAGTTATTCTTAAGCTTAGTCACAACACCATTCTTAGACACTGACACAGTAACCTTTTCAGGATCAAAATTCACTTCATCAATTCTGATATGTGCCGTTCTTGCCCTGTTGTAGAAGTTTGAGTCATTATTTGAATCATATGTACAGCTTATAACTGGAGCTATGGTATCAATCACATATCTGCGATATACACCAGATGTAATTACGTTTCCCGCATTATCAGTGAGCGTTGCCATCACACGGTGCTCTCCCTCGTTTTCTTCTGCGGAACCTATCGTGTATGATCCACTGAACTTTGTCTTAATGGATGTTTTATCAGTATTATCACATAGAGTCTGAACGTTTCCATTGTCCTTAAGCACAACATTCTTTATTCCCGAGAAATCATCATTTGCCTTTATTGACAGGCTTACATTCTCATCCTTGCCATAATAATATACGTTACCATATTTTGTTGCAATTGAACTGTTCTCAGTGATATCCACAGATGACGTTCTCTCATGAAGATTACTGTCCTCTCTGACTACACCAAAATACTTTGTCACATCCTCTTTGCTCTGATATGCCTTATTGCCTGCAACATCATATACAGTTATGTTTATTTTACCCTTAAAGTTCTTGTCTATAAGCTTGGTAAACGCCTTAGTTAGCTTCTCTCCTGATCCGCATGTCCATACCTCAGAATCAATTGTGTCACTGTTCTTTTTATCTGCCGATTCAAAATCAATGACAACCTTTCCTACTCCACTGACATCATCATTTGCACTGAATGATAACTGGATTGCTCCATTGGAGAAGGACTTATAATCCTCGTATTTTGTATCGTCAGACATCGGCTTAACAGAAAAACCGGATATATTGGCTGATGTCTTGTCATAATAAAATCTCATAGACAGCCTGCATATGTTACCCACAACATCTTCAGCCTTAAGATTTACTGTATACTTTGCCTCAGCAGGAATCTTGCAGCTTCCGGTACTGTATGTGCCATCATTGTTCTTGACAAACTGTGTGGCCTGACCCGGATATGTAAATGTATCTGTTACGATCTTCTTGATATCCTCTGCGCTCTTTGATGAGTCGCCAACATTAGCAATATCAACGCTCTCTACACTTATACTTTTAAGATTGTTCTCAACAGCCTTTACTCCCCATGCGCTATTACTTGATGCGTTAAGATATGTATAGCTGCTGTCTCCAAACTCCTTGTTCGCAGTCAGTACAGGAGCAGTGTTATCTACTGTAAAATGTGCATGAAGCATATTATCCAGCTTATTTCCTGCAGCATCCTGAACATCCATATACACATCGTATACGCCATCAGCATCACTACCCTTAGGTATATCAAATGTTCCTGTTACGTCATATGCTCCCTGCTCTGTATTTTCTGATACACTTATATTATCTATTGCAATCTTGTTGTTCTGATTTCCAGCCTTAACGTAATAGAACTTGATATAAGCTGTATCTGAGCCATACTCCTTATCCACATCTGTTTCATATATTCCAAATGAACCATTTACTGTGAAATAAACACTGTTTCCAGCCTTTGTAAAACCATCCTTAAGCTCATTTTTATACTTGACTGCGCCACCCTTTATCTGTGGAAGTGCACCAATATCACAGGTGATCATAGTACAGTTTCCGGATTTGTCAAATGTATAGAAATAATACGTATTCCGAGCGTCATTGCTTGGATTCTTATCTGCAGTAACTGTAAGCTCTGCTCTTCCTGAATTGACGGATATTGTCTGATTACTGTACTTACTCAATATCTTATTTACACTGTCCGTAGTCGTATTATTTACATCGATATCTGTCAGCTCGTGATCCGAATACACAACCTTGTCAACAAGGCCTGACTCTGGATCGGATATGTCAAGTGTCACAACCTTCTTATATGCCTCAGGTATTTTCTCAGATGCATTGTCTATCTGAATTTCTGTTGAGTTCTTTGCATAAAATTTCATGTATGAAACCTTTGCTTCAGGAGCATTGAGATCAACATATACAGGGACTTCATCCTTCTTATACTTGAAATTATTCTTATCCGTAGAGGAATCCTGATTTTTGTTATCACCTATTGCTTTGGTTGTAATATTTACTTTAGTTTCCTTTTCAAAATAGCTGTTACTGTCGTCTGCATATATATCTTTCTGAGATGAGTCTCCTATTGATGTATATGCGCCATCATTTACCTTATAGGATACAACCTTATCAGTATCAAAGCCCAGTCGGAGGAATACCGGCCTATTCATCCACACATAGCTGTTGTCAACCATTGTCGGGTAAGTGGTGTTGTTTTTATCTACATATACATAATTGAAATTGTCAAACTGACCATACTTCACCGTTCCCTTGATAGAAACCGTCTTCTCAGTATCACATATTTTGTATGTTGCCTTAATCTCAAATGTAGAATTCTCCTGAGCATCCTCCGCAATTGTGAATACTCCGGTTTTTGCATTGATCGACTCTATTGCAGCAGAGTCAGAGCTAAATTTCACGCTATACTCATCTATTGCATTCTCCGGTTTCACGTTTCTCGTTGTGAAAAATGCAGTATATTTATATGTAGGATAGAACTCGTTACTCTTTATATTCTTTGCAAAGGACAATACTCCCTCGCCCTGTGCATCGGAAGTCTCAATCTGAACTTCATGATTATTCCCATCAAAAGCTATATCTACGCTCGTCTGAGAATACACCGTGCTGTCAGATTTGCCAGAAGCTGTTGAAGTAAATGCCAGGTTATTTCCATTGTCAGTTATACTGCTTATAATTGGCTTTGGTGAATTTGCCTTTATTTTTAATGTTATCTTCTGATTTTTTAAAAGAGTATATCTGCCATCTATAGCTGTCTGGTCATTTTTTCCGCTGACAGCTAAAATCTCTACATTGTCAGGATACTTAACCGTAAGATATGTCGAATTCGTCACAACTTTTGTAGTTACCTCTGCCAATGCGTTTCCATAAGCATCTATACCGGATACTTTCACATAGAAATTCTTTTCCGAGATATTCTTTACAATTGAACTGATATCTATCTCACTTGTTCCATCTGATGTAACAAGCTCATACGGCTGTCCCGCAAGAGACTTGCCATCATCTGTTCCAATTATATCTATACTATATTTTCTTTTGCCCTCAAAGCTTGTGTTTATATTAAGCTTATAGCTGCCGTTATCCTCAGATACATATGCACTGTCAATTCCATGTATTATATTTATATCTGAATCAACATTGCCGGTCCATGCAGTAAAATCACCCTGAAACGGATAGAATCTGACACTCAGCTCATCCCCGGCTTTCAACTGGGAACCCAATAAATCAAAATCATAATATTCTTCATCCACATAATCTTTAGTGTGAATATAGCTTGCACATATAGACCCTATCCAGAACTCCACCTTATCAACACTATTCTTGAATTCTTCTCCATTGTCTATGGCTACCCTCAAGCCCGTTGTAACCTGTCCAAGCCCGCTTTTGATCTCATTCTGTATAAATGTGATATCACCGACTCCTGCCGGTTTTTTAAATTCTTCTGAAGCAGGCTCTTTGAGCTGATCCTTCTGGCTCTGCCCATCCTGTCCGTCCTGAGATACAGGTGTGCTCTCTACTGCTCTTGATGTAAGTACACTTCCTGCATTTGCGGTTATCATAATCACAACCAGTGTCCATGCCATCAACGCTTTAAAAAACCTTGATTTTCTCATTTCTCTTTGCTCCTCTCTTATACTTATATGATTTCTTCTGTATTAATCAGAATTATCTGCTGCGTTATATTGAACACACTGCTTCTTGTTGACTTCTCCGGCTTTGCTTTGGCAACCAGAACATCAGTCGCCCCTGCACCACCGCCATTGTTTGATAACAATACAGTGTTTTCAGAATTTGCCAGCTTGACAGTCGAATCAATGTTACTCGAATTCTGCCCCGCCAGCATTGTCGTCTGCATTTGTCCGGCATTCATCTGATATGCACTATTCTGCTGAACACCAGGTGGCTCAGGCTGTACAGTTTTTCTTTTCTGTACCGACTTATGCCGCGCAGTCTGTGCCTCTGTTCCAACATTCTCCGTGATCTCCTTGATCTGGCGTTTTCTCTCAATACCTGTGAGGTTCATGAACACCCTTGGAATACGAAACACAATAAACAATACAACCGCTGCAACAAGAAATACACATGCCGCTATCATACACACAAGCCACGCTGTATGATATGTATTCATGGTACGTTCTATCTCATCTACACTAAGTGACATTACTTCTCACCCCCAGTCTTACCTGATCCGGTGACTGCACTGTTCACCTTTCCCCGCGCTGTATCTATAAGGCTGTCAAACACTCCATCATAGCTGTTACCGACAACCTCCACCAAAGCACCCTTTACCTGTGTCTCTATGTTGTCTATCATTTCATACATTTGGGACGCATCTATATAACCGTTATATTCCCTTGCCTTTGCAACAATCTGATTCAATATTAGCTGATATGTATACGCTTTGAATTTATCATCAGTATAATTGTCATCCTGTGATATCGTGAGGTCATACACGCTTACCAGATCATCCCACTCGGCAGAATAATCTACATCCTCATCAAATATATCCACTCCGCTTCCACCTGAAGAATTCACATATCCTCCAAGCCTTATGAAAAGTTTTGCATTCGACGCATTCTTATTGTTGTTTTTATTTCCATCCGAATATGGTTCAACCTTGCTAAACCACGCTATTGCGTCGGAGCTTCCGTTATTCATATATGCCCACAAATTAAGTCCGAGATTGTAACAGAAATTGTAATATTCAAGAGGATCTGCTTTTTTGAAATTATCCAGATGTCCATCCTTTTCAATCAGTTCCTTTATACTGTTGAGCTCATTGAATGTTATCGATTTATCCCCAGAACCCTGAGGCTGTCCATTCTCAAAATATTCAAGATACTTAGTACGTATAAGATCATATGTCTCAGGTGAAGTATCATCCAGGCTTAAAGCATTGCTAACCATGTCTTTAAACTCCGCTTCCGATGTCGCCGTACCCGCATATGTATAATACGTATCAAAGTTCTGACTCTTGTAAGATTTCTCTTTGTAATTCATATATCCTGCTGTACCAAAGAGCGCCGCCGACAACACAACCGCCGTTGCGAAGCCGAACATTTTTCTTTTCTGTGATTTCTTATATGTAATGTCCAGCTCGTTGTAATGCTCCAACGCATACATCAATTCACTACATGACTGATATCTGTCATCAGGGTTCTTTCTGGTACATTTTAGAATTATCTCTTCAAGTCCTGATGAAAGCTTCGGATTCCACTGTCTTATCGGATACATCTCATATGGAGGTTTAGCCGGATTATGACCAGTAACCAGATGATACATAGTTGCTCCCAGGCAATAAATATCCGTTCTGGCATCAGTCTGACCATGCCCTCCAAACTGCTCCGGAGCCGCATATCCCTGAGTTCCAAGACAGGTTGTATCCTCCACCATGTTCTTATTTTTGTATTCTCTGGCAGTACCAAAATCAATAAGCATAACATTGCCGTCAGGCTTTAGCATTACATTGGACGGCTTCATATCTCGATAAATAATAGCCGGTGTTCTGCTGTGAAGATATCCAAGCACATCACACAACTGTTTTGCCCAATCGATCACGTCCTCCTGCGACTGGGCTCCCTGTTCATTGACCAGAACATTTAAAGGATTACCTTCGATATAATCCATAACTATAAGGAAGGTACCATCTCCATCTATAACATCGACTATACTCGGCAAATGCGGATGCTTTAGCCTTTTAAGCATGTCCGTCTCTACAACAAGCCCCTGCCGTATTACGTCAAAGTCCTTCTTGCCATCTTTTCGGACCTCCTTAATCGCCCACTGCTTATTTGCCTTCTCGTTCATGGCAAGGTATACAACACTCATACCGCCCTGTCCGATTTTGTTCAGGATCTTATATTTTCCATCTACAAGAGAACCTATCTCAAGCATAGCGCTCCCCTCCTATGATACTATTCTCGCCATTGCAACTGATATATTGTCCGTCTCTGCCCTGTATTTATTGAGCTCTGTGAGATATTCCATATTATTCTTCATTCTCACCTCATCCGGAGTCATTCCGGCGTTCAGGTATTTATATATCTCGTTCATGCCTATTTTGTGTCTGAAACCGTCGGAGCACAGAACAAAGCTGTCACCAGGACTGGTAGTTCCTGAAAAGAAATCGGGAAATATATCATCCGAAGCACCTATACACTGCAATATTACGCTTCGCTGAGGACTTACCTCTGCTTCCGCCTCTGTCATTCTTCCCGCATCTATCTCTCTCTGAACATATGAATGGTCTTTTGTTATAAGCTCTATTCCATTGCTCAATCTGTATGCTCTGGAATCCCCCAGATTGCATATGATATACCGGTTACCGTAAAATAATGCAGCCACAATCGTAGTACCCAGACTTATTCCATTTACTGCTCCATATGCTTTTATTATTTCATTCTGTTTTTTTAACAGATCATTCCATTCCCTGCGCACACCGTCATCGCTGAATCCGCTGCCAACCAGATAGGTTAATCTGTTGGCAAACCAGTCATTTAAGGCTCTTATAACCGTGGCAGATGCCAATTCTCCTTTAGCAAATCCACCCATTCCATCACATACGGCAATCAGTGAAATTTCACCCATATCCGTATCAGCCTTAACAGCGAGAACCGAATCCTGATTGGTACTCTTTTTTATTCCGATATCACTATGTACAACTAATAAGCAACTCATAAACCCTCTCCTCCATTTCGGCAGATTTAGTCGTATCTAAGTTCAAATTCCTCATCGCCCAGCTTCACTCTTGAACCTACACGAACCATTGTTTTACAGTTACTTGTTATCTGCTGATCATCAACAAATGTTCCATTTGTTGAATTAAGATCCTCTATGTAGCAGGCATCATCAACTCTATAGAAAATTGCATGACATCTGCTGATCGCCGGATTTCCATCTATGCATATGTCTACAACCTCTCTATTTTTACCGATTCTGTTTGTTTTCTTATCTAAGTATATCTTTCGGCCATTCTTGACCTGATACAAATATGGATGTCTCTCAACCTTTGTTGCCGCATTGAGCACCGTTGTTCCAGCATCATCCGTATTACCAGTATTTTTTATAAGCGTTGTCTGATCATAGTCATCCTGCTTTCCGCCCATCGCTGGCATCTGTGGTGCCGGATATGGATTGTTCATAACTGGTGCCTGTGGCTGTGCCGGTGCTGTCTGATATGGACTGTTCATAGCCGGTGCCTGTGGCTGTGCTGGCGCCGCCTGATATGGATTTGCCATTGCTGGTGCCTGTGGCTGTACCGGTGCTGCCTGATATGGGTTATTCATTACTGGTGCCTGTGGCTGTGCTGGCGCCGCCTGATATGGATTGCTGACAGGCGGTTGCTGAACTGCTGATGCTGCCATCGGCTTGATCACTGACGCCTGCTTCTTAGCAACAGGAGCCTCTGTAGCTGTATTCCCTGACTTCTTTCTCTCCTTTGCCGCTTTATATTTTTCTTTATTTTCTTTGCTGTAATGCTGCATCAGATAAAACAATGAGATGTCATCCTCTGATGAACCGCTATTCTTCTTTCCCTTAGAAGCTTTCTTTGCTGGCACTGCAGGTGCTGCTGCTTTCGGCTTACTTGCGTACTGGTTTGTACTCATACCTGGAACTGCAAATCCCATATCAACATTCTCCGGTGCTATAGGATTCTTTGCCATCTCTCTGGCTCTTTCTTCTTCCTGCTGTTTGAGCATTTCCTCTCTTTTTGCCAGTTTTATATCCTTTGCACTCGCCCCAGAGGATACATATACATTCTGTATAGCAGGTTCCTGGCCAATATCTGTCGGTCTGTTCTGTGGCTGTACAGGTGGAACCGGCTGCTGCATAACAGCAGGTTTCATATTCATCTGTGGCTGTGCAGGTGCTCCCGCAGGAGTCTGCTGATAAGGATTGTTCTGCATGTAAGGAGCACCCATGGCAGGCTGTACATTCTGCATACCGACCGCAGGCTGCTCTGACATAAGCCCCTCAAGCATCTTCTTGAAATCCTGAAGCTGGAAGAGTTCAACACTATTCAAATAAGCAAGTATCCTTGCCACATAGTCTCCATTCTCATTTGCCGCAAAGCTGACAGAGAAAATAATGTTTTTAAAGAATTCTCTCTCATCTATAGGAGCAAACTCATCTACAACAGGCACGCATATCATAGATACATCTGATGTTGACGCATCCACATATATGTAATCTCTGTCCAGCATGATTGTTCTTCTATCAAGCATATACGCATCAAGCATCTGCATTGCATCCACAATATTGACGAATGTCTTAAGAAGACGCATCTTGCGGACATCTCCCATAAAGAGCTTACTGAGTGTTACATGTGACGACACATTGTACTTGATGAATTTCTGATTATCTATCTCTGTATATATAGCCGGAGCAAACCCCTTTATCTTATTGTTGGTCAGCATACCAAGAGCCATTGTATCTATCGGTCTGTCGTCAAACTGATATACAAGATATGTATTCTGTCCCTGATTTTCATAAGTAAATCCCTGCATGTGTGTTCTCTCCTTTACTAATCCTCGTATATAAGCCGCTTCAAAAGCTGCCATGTTCCGCTATCTTTTACCATTACTTTTCCACTATCATTAAAATCTTTTGCATCACTAAATGTAGGTTTTATTACCATTTCTCCGGATTCATTAATAAAGCCCCATTTATTTCCTGACTTTACTGCCGCAACTCCGTTAGAAAAGCTTCTGGCGTCGTCATACTGTGGTTCAATTATCCGTTTACCTGTTGCATCAATAAATCCCCATTTACCATCTATTGAAACGGCCGCCAAGTCTTCTCCAGGATTAAAAATTTTGGCATCATCATATGCATCACTGCCTATAACATTGCCATCAATGTCATACATATGATACTTGCCATCTTTCTGTGCAAAATAACAATCTCTATATGAGATTCCCTTATCATCAACAACAATATCTGTATAAATAAGATCTGTCACAGCCTTACCATCACCATCTATAAGCTGCCATAATTCTCCTTTTTTTACAGCCGCATAACCATTTGCCATTGTCATGGCTTCATCATATCCATCGCATATAAGTTTCTGGCTGTTGGTATAATACGCCCACGTCTCACCATTAAATACCGGTATCGCATCACCCACATAACCTATCTGCTTGACATTCTCTATTTTATTGAGAACTTTTTTCTTATTTCCTTCCATATCAATAAAATACCAAATGCCATTAACCGTCTCCACAGGTGCTATATCACCAATAAACGGACCAGCATATTTATATTTATCTTCTATTTCACTTTCTCCGTTAGTATCAACATATCCCCATAAATCCTCACTATACGAAGCCGCACACAATCCATTAGAATATGTCCCAACATCATAAAATTGGTTGCCAATTTTACATAGCCACGCTACATCCTCGAATATTTTTTCCATATCCTCGTCATACAAATTTTGTTTTTTATATTTCTTATACAAACTGTATATTTCTGGATATTTCTCGTAATATTTATATACTCCTGCACTTATGGCATAGGCTCTTCCATCATACGGAAATTCATCAACTATTTTCTCTGCTGTCCTTCTTGCCTCACTATCCTTGTTATCTGCAATATATACATCCAGAAGCTCCTTATATATATCCACGCTCTTCTTCATACCCAGTGCTGCATTATAATCTGCCTCAGCATCCACATAAATCTCATAGCCTGCACTATCTCTTGCCTGGTTTATATAATCTTCATACTGTTTTTCTGTAGCTGTATTATTTTTCATAGTGGAAAAAATAGATATTACAAACAACACAACTAATACTGGTGGAATTAAAACTCTGTATTTCATCTTTGTCCTCCCTCATATCATATTCCCGTTAAAAATACTGATAAATATGTACCTATTAAAATTGCCGGTGCAAATGGAATATTATCTTTTCTCTTCGCCCTCTTTGTCACCAATGAAAAAACAGCAACAAAGAATGATACTATAAGAGAACAGAAAATAGCCGGCCAAATGCCCTCCAAGCCAAGATACAACGCCATAACACTGAATAGTTTTACGTCTCCCATTCCTATAGCCCCTTTAATAAGCAGGCAACACAACACACATGCCAAAAACACCGCCACTGTTGCAATAAGCATTGATAACAGACGATGCGGTATGTCTCCAACCATTATGAATTCTGGTATCAGAAAAACCAGCCTGCCCACAAGCATTATCTTTAAAATATCGTTTGGAATTCTTTTTGTTCTAGAATCTATAAATGCAATCGGCCATAATATAGACACGATAAACATAAGTTTTACATTTATAGCAACAGAATTTTGATATACATATGTAATCACATTTGCAAGCACAATATTCATAAAAAACATAAAAACAAGGAATACCACGCCAACTGAATCAGTTAATTTATATTTCTCCTCTGTGTACTCTTGCTGCTTTTTGTTATTACCATCATCTGCTTCTGCTTTTTCTTCTTCACTCTGTGCTTCGATGTCATTACTATATTTATTTTCATACTTGAACATAAATAAATTAATTATGTTATATAATATCGTAACCACATTTATAATGATAAAATTCGTAATTTGCATATATTTCCCCTTATTATTTTCC
>OHAT01001834.1_pt1 | contig 17368 bp, 16 predicted proteins | sample 1577141 | NCBI WGS metagenome assembly OHAT01 (sample SAMEA3541578, study PRJEB24748) | human gut metagenome | biome: human gut; feature: human-associated habitat; material: faeces | place: China | collected 2012 | reverse complement strand
TGGGCGGGCGTTACCCGTTATCCTTGCCCTGTGGAGCCCGGACTTTCCTCACAGCAAGCCTTTCGGCTTTGCCGCGCGACCGCCTGTCTTACTCGCGCTCCTTATTGTAAAGGACGAAGCGGGCAAAGTCAAGAAACAAAAATTTGTGCAGGGAAATCGTTGATAAAATACGGCAGGCGCGGTATAATTTTATATAATGTGAATGTTCAGAGGGGAGTATTTGTGTATGACGCTGCACGAATATCTGCAAGGCATGAAGGGAAAGACCGCCGCGGTCATCGGACTCGGCGTGAGCAACCGTCCGCTCGTGGAGCTGCTGGCGCGGAACGGTGTGAAGGTCATCGCCTGCGACAGGAAGGAGCGCGCGGCGCTCGGCAGCGCGGCGGCGCACTACGAAGCGCTCGGCGCGGTGCTGCACCTCGGCGAGGGTTATCTGCGCGATCTGGACGCGGACGTCGTCTTCCGCACGCCCGGGATGCGGCCCGACGTGCCGGAGCTGCTGGAGGCGAAGGCGCACGGCGCGGTCATCACGAGCGAGATGGAGGCATTCTTCGCCGTCTGTCCGTGTCCCATTCTCGGCGTGACCGGCAGCGACGGCAAGACCACCACCGCGAGCGTCATTGCCGAGCTTCTCAAGGCCGAGGGACGGCGCGTGTGGCTCGGCGGCAACATCGGCCGTCCGCTGCTCGCGGACGCGGAGCAGATGACGCCGGACGATCTTGCGGTGCTGGAGCTTTCGTCGTTCCAGCTGATGGATATGCCGTACTCGCCGCAGGTCGCGGTGCTGACGAACCTCGCCCCGAACCATCTGGACGTGCACCGCGACATAGCGGAGTACATCGCGTCCAAGGAAAATATTTACCTGCACCAGAGCGCGCGGGACACCGCCATCTTCAACGCCGACAACGCCATCACGCGCGATCTGAGCGGCAAGGCGGTCGGACGCGCGCGTCTGTTCTCGCGGCAGGAGGAGGTCGCCGACGGCGCGTTCGTGCGCGGCGGCGCGATCTGGCTGCGCGATGCGGCAGGGGAGCGCGAGGTCCTGCCGCTGGCGGACATCCGCCTTCCCGGCTGGCACAATGTGGAAAACTATATGGCGGCGCTCCTCGCCGTGGACGGACTTGTGCGCGATGAGACCGTCCGCCGCGTCGCGCGGGAGTTTGCCGGTGTGGAGCACCGCATCGAGTTCGTGCGCGAGCTGCACGGCGTCCGCTATTACAACGATTCCATCGCCACCAGTCCCACGCGCACCATCGCAGGGCTGCGCGCCTTCCCGCACAAGGTCGTGCTGATCGCGGGAGGGTATGACAAGCACATTCCCTTTGCACCCCTTGCGCCCGAGGTGGTCGAGCACGTCAAGACACTCATCCTCTGCGGCGCGACCGCCGACGCCATCGAGCGCGCGGTGGTGGAGAGCGAAGCCTATGAGACCGCGGCCGAGCGGCCGCGGATCCTCCGCTGCAAGGACCTGCAGGAGGCGGTGGACGCCGCCTACTCCTGCGCCGAGAGCGGCGATGTGGTGACGCTCTCGCCCGCCTGCGCCGCCTTCGACTGCTACGCGAACTTTATGGAGCGCGGCAAGGCCTACAAGGAAATGGTGAAAAAGCTCGGCGAATAGGGAAAAGCCGTGGTCGCATAGATTCTCCCGAAAGGGGGAACGCCCATGCGCCGCTATATGCGCCGCGGCATGACGGGGCGGGAGAAACGCCGGCTGCTGCTTTTCCTTGTCTGCGCCGCGCTCATCGCGCTCGCCGTCACCGCGATGACGCAGCTTCGGCCCATTCTCACGAGCCTTGCCACCGCGCGCGTCTCGAACGCCGTCACGCGCGTCGTGAACACCTCGGTGAACGAAACGCTCTACGACGCCGGTGTGGACTACGACCGCCTGATCTCGCTGGAAAAGGACAACGAGGGACACATCACGGCGGTCAAGAGCAACATGGCGGAGTTCAACCGATTGCAGTCCGCCGTGCTCGCGGACGTGCTGCAAAGGCTCTCGGAGGTCTCCACGCGCGAGCTGGCCATCCCGCTCGGGAGCCTGACCGGCTCGCCGCTGCTCGCGGGCCGCGGGCCGCTCCTGCACATCAAAATGCAGTCGGTCGGCTCGTCCTCAGCGCACTTTGAGAATGCCTTCGCCTCCGCGGGCATCAACCAGACGCGCCACGAGATCCGGCTGGTGGTGGACGTGTATGTGAGCGTCCTGCTGCCGGGCTTTTCGACCGTCACCAAGGTCACCAACCGCTGCGCCGTCGCCGAGACGGTCATCGTCGGCTCCGTGCCGGATACCTACACCTACTTCGACACACGCGAGGATATGTCCTCCACCGCCGAGGACTTCATTATGAACAACGCCGGATAAAAGGGGAGAACGCCATGGACTACAAGGAACGCATAAAGGAGCTGCGCGACACGCTCAACGCACACTCGTACCGCTACTATGTGCTCGACGAGCCGAGCATCAGCGACTATGAATACGATATGCTCCAGCGCGAGCTGGCCAATCTGGAGAAGGAGCACCCCGAGGAGATCACGCCGGACTCGCCCACGCAGCGCGTGGGCGGCATGGCGCTGACGAAGTTCGAGCCGGTGACGCACGCCGTCCCGCTCGAGAGCCTGCAGGACTCCTTCTCCGACGCCGAGGTCGTGGACTTCGACGAGAAGGTGCGCGAGCAGCTCGAGCACGTCGAATACAGCGTGGAGCCGAAGGTGGACGGTCTGTCCGTTGCGCTCGAGTACCGCGACGGCGTGTTCGTCCGCGGCGCCACGCGCGGCGACGGGCGCGTGGGCGAGGACGTGACGGAGAATCTGCGCACGATCCAGTCCATTCCCATGCTGCTGCCGGAGAAGCTGCCGCGCCTCATCGTGCGCGGCGAGGTCTACATGGCTAAGAAGGTCTTTGCCGCGCTCAACGCCGAGCGCGAGGAGAACGGGGAGCAGACCTTTGCCAATCCCCGCAACGCCGCCGCCGGCTCGCTGCGCCAGCTTGACCCGAGGATCGCGGCGAAGCGCCGGCTGGATATTGCCGTTTTCAACCTCCAGCTCGCCGAGGGACGGACCTTCACGACCCACGCCGAGACGCTTGCTTATCTGCGCACGCAGAAATTCAAGGTCATCTGCAACAAGGTGGTCGACAACGTGCAGGACGCGCTCGCGGAGATCCGCCGTCTCGGCGAGGAGCGCGCGGAGCTGCCCTACGATATGGACGGCGCAGTTGTAAAGCTGAATAGCCTTACAGACCGAGAAATTCTCGGCTCAACGAGCAAGGTGCCGCGCTGGGCCATCGCCTACAAGTACCCTCCCGAGGAGAAGGAGACCCGCGTGACGGACATCGTCGTGCAGGTGGGGCGCACGGGCGTGCTGACGCCGAAGGCGGTCTTTGAGCCGGTGCATCTGGCCGGAACGACCGTCACGAACGCGACGCTCCACAACCAGGACTTCATCGACGAGAAGGACATCCGCGTCGGCGACGCCATCGTGGTGCGCAAGGCGGGCGAGATCATTCCTGAGGTCGTGCGCGTGCTGAAGGACAAGCGTCCCGACGGCACGCAGCCCTACCGTCTGCCGGACCGCTGTCCGGTCTGCGGCGCGCCGGTCTACCGCGCCGAGGGCGAGAGCGCCACGCGCTGCACGGGCGCGGAGTGTCCCGCGCAGCTGCTGCGCAACCTCACACACTTCACCTCGCGCGAGGCGATGGACATTGACGGCGTGGGTCCCGCGCTGCTCGAGCAGCTGGTGAACGCCGGACTTGTCCGCAAGGCGTCCGACCTTTACAGTCTCGACGTACAAACGCTTGCGCAGCTCGACCGCATGGGCCTCAAGAGCGCGCAGAACGCCGTCGCCGCCATTGATCGCTCCAAGCAGAACGATCTTTCCAAGCTGCTCTGCGCCCTCGGCATCCGCCAGATCGGCACGAAGGCCGCGCATGTGCTCGCGCAGCGCTTCGGCTCGATGGACGCGCTGATGAACGCCACGGTCGAGGAGCTGACCGCCGTGGATGACATCGGCGAGATCACCGCGCAGTTCCTGCAGCGCTGGTTCGCGGACGGGCAGTCCCGCGACCTCATCGAAAGCCTGAAAAACGCAGGCGTCAACATGACCAGCACGGAAGCTCCGCAGGACCTGCGCTTTGCGGGCAAGACCTTTGTGCTCACCGGCTCGCTCACGCGCTTCACGCGCGACGAGGCCGAGGCGCTCATCGCCGACCACGGCGGCAAGGCCGCCGGCTCCGTCTCCAAAAAGACGAGCTATGTGGTCGCCGGAGAGGCCGCCGGAAGCAAGCTGCGCAAGGCGCAGGAGCTGGGCGTTCCGGTGCTCACGGAGGACGAATTTCTGGCGCTGCTCGGCGGCAAGGCCGAAGATGATCCGGAAAACGGCGAAAATGGCGGACAGCTCGGCCTGTTTTCCTGAAAAGGAGAGCATTTGATGAACATTCGCACGGCAGAGCGCCGCGATCTTTCCGCGATGCTCGACATTTACAACTACGAGGTGAAGAACGGCACGGCGACCTTCGACGTAGAGCCCCGCGCGGGCGCGGCGGGGGAGGCGTGGTTCGCCGCGCACAACACCGGCAACCATCCGCTGCTCGTGGCGGAGGGGGACGGTAAGGTCCTCGGCTACGCCTCGCTCTCGCCCTACCGCGACTTCGACGCCTATCTGCAAACCGTTGAGCTTTCCGTTTACGTCGCGCCCGAGAGCCGCGGCCGCGGCATTGCGAGCGCGCTGATGGAGGCCGTTCTCCGTCTGGCGCGCGAGGACGCGGGCACGCACACGGTCGTTTCCGTCATCGCGGGCGGCAACGCGGCCAGCGTCCGCCTGCATGAGAAATTCGGCTTCACCTGCTCCGGCACCCTGCATGAGGTGGGGCTGAAATTCGGCCGCTACCTCGATATCGTCAACTACGAGCTGCGCGTGGGCTGAGCAAAACGCGCCCGAAAAAAACATCGAAAGATCCGGAACTTTTTCCTGCGTTCCTTCGTCTATTCATGCAGGGCCGCGGCACGCGGTCAAAAGAACGATCTACTAAGGAGAACCATTCGCATGAAACGAACGCTTTCCCTCATTCTCATCCTCACGATGCTGCTGTCTCTCGCCGCCTGCGGCAGCAAGGACGCCGCGCCGACCGACGACGGCAACGCGCCTTCGCAGGAGCAGGGCGGCGGAGAGGAGCAGTCCGGCGGAACGACCGGGACGCCCGACGAGCCGGAGCAGCCCGAGCAGACGCAGCCAACAGAGCAGGAGCCGGCTGACAACAGCAAGCCCAAGCAGGAGCCTGCCGGGGAGCCGGAAAAGGAGCCTGCCAAGCAGCCTGAGCAGAAGCCCGAGCCCAAGCCGGCTGAAAAGCCTGCGGAGGGAACGAGCGCAGAGCCGCCGACCGAGACGCCCAAGGCCGAGACCCCGGCAGAGGACAAGCCCGCCGCGGCTGTCGACGACGCGCTGACGATCCTCAACGCGATCTGGAATACATATAGCGATGAAGAAAAGTTCCCTGCCGCCGGAGGGGATTCCGAGCACGCCGTAGACGGCGCGCCCGGCAGCTTCGACGTGAGCAATGCCGACAGCCTCAGCTATCTGCTCACCTTCCCGGCGGACGACGCTTCGCTCATCGACAGCGCCGCCTCGCTCGTTCACATGATGAACCTGAACACCTTCACCTGCGGCGCGTTCCATGTCGCCGACGCGAACAACGTCGCCAGGCTCGCGGACGACCTGCGCACGACCATTCAGGCCAAGCACTGGATGTGCGGCTTCCCGGATAAGCTGGTCATCGTCACAGTCGGGCAGAGTGTATTTTCCGTGTACGGAAACGAGGAGCTGGTCAACACCTTCCGCGATAAGCTCCTGGCGAGTTATCCTACCGCTGCCGCCGTCTATGACGAGGCCATCAACGCATAAAACAGCAGAGAAGAAAAGAGGGATGCCGCGCATTCCTCTTTTCTTTTTCCGCTTGCGAGCGGGCCGGTTTTCGTATAAAATATGGTCAGAGCACATCGCCGCACGGAGGAAGCGCCATGCCGAAGCCAAAGTGGAAGCTGAACACCATCTACATATCCGAGCGGCTGCAGGAGAGCCTGCGGCCGATCTCCCGCTGCGCGCTGACCACCGTGGTCGCCCCGATGGGCTACGGAAAGACCACCGCGGTGAACTGGTATCTGGAGGAGCGCGCAAAGGCCGGGCCGCTGCGCGTCGTCCGCATCAGCGTGTATTCCGACAATCTTGCGATCTTCTGGCGGAGCGCGCAGGACGCCTTTGCCCGCGCGGGCATCGACCTGCTGCGGGAGTATGCCTGTCCCACGGACGCCGCCGGCGGCGGGCTGCTGGCGGACGATCTCTGCCATGAGCTGGCGGGGGAAACGCCCTGCTATCTGTTCATCGACGACTTTCACCTGCTCACAGACCAACGCGTGACCGCCTTTCTCTGTATGCTTGCGGGCCGCCTGCCCGCCAACGTCCACCTGATCATCGCCAGCCGCGACCGCTTTCTGCCCGCCGCAGAGATCGTCCGGCTGGGGGCGAGGGTCTACCGGCTCGGCACAGAGCAGCTGCGGCTGAACCATACGGAGCTGGCCGTTTACGCGCACCGCTGCGGCACGGAGCTTTCCGACGCGCAGGCGGAATCGCTGCTCTACTCCAGCGAGGGCTGGTTCTCCGCCGTCTACCTGAACCTGCGGACGCTCTCGGAGCATGGGACGCTGCCCGAACGCGATTCCGATATTTTCACCATGTTCACCGCCGCCATGATCGAGCCTCTGCCGCAGCGGCAGCAGGAATTTCTCGCGGTGATGGGTCTTGCCGACGAATTTACCGCGGAAATGGCGCGCTTTGTCACCGGGGACGCCGACGCGGAGGAGCTGCTCGCCGTGCTGACCGCGCAGAACGCCTTTGTCAAGCGCCTGCCGGACGGCGTGACCTACCGCTTCCACCACATGATGAAGGAATGCGCGGAGCGCACCTTCCGGACGCTGGATGCGGAGACGCAGCGGCGCTGCCGGGAGCGCTACGGCGCATGGTACGAGGGGCGAGGGCAGTATCTTCACGCCATGGCGGCCTACCGGCGCTGCGGGGACTACGACGCGCTGCTGCGCGTGGTGCAGGAGGATGCGGGCATCCTGCTCGCGTCGCTGCCCCCGTCGGAGGTGCCGGCCGCTCTCGACGAATGTCCCGCCGATGCTCTGAAGGCGCACCCGTTCGCGCTTCTGGTGCTGATGCGCAGTATGTTCAACTGGCGCAATATCCCGAAAATGCTGGAGCTCAAAGCGCTCCTGCTCGCCGCGCTGGAGGAGCATCCCGAGCTGCCCGCGGAGGAGCGCGGCAACCTGCTGGGCGAATGCGACCTTATCATGAGCTTCCTCTGCTATAACGACATCAGCGCCATGAGCCGTCTGCACCGCAGTGCCAGCGCGCAGATGTCCCGTCCCGCCATCAGCATCCGCTCGAGCGGCGGCTGGACCTTCGGCTCGCCGTCCGTGCTGATGATGTTCTACCGCGCCCCGGGCGAGCTTGCGGGCGAGCTTGCCGAGATGGCCGAATGTATGCCGCACTACTATAAGATCACCAACGGTCACGGTCAGGGCGCGGAGACCATCATGTGCGCAGAGGCCGCCTTTGTGCAGGGACGCTTCACCGACGCGCATATCGCGCTGGAGAGCGCCTATGCGCAGATCGAGGGCAACGGGCAGGAGAATATGGCGCTCTGCTGCGACTTCCTCGCGCAGCGCCTCTCCCGGTACGCGGAGGTCGGGCCACACCGCAGCTTTGCCGAGCGCCGCACGGAACTGCTGCGGCACCACAACGCCTCGTGGCTCAACCTCTGGAACGCCGTCAGCGCCTACTGCCACGCCCTGTCGGGCGAGATGGAACAAATTCCGGAGGTCTTTGCCGAGCACCGCCTCGCCTCGGTCAGCATCCTCGCGCCGGGCCGGCCAATGATCGAGATGATCGAAAATCAGGTGTATCTTGCCCAGGGCGCTTACGCCAAGGTGATCGGCCGCAGCGAAGGTCTGCTCGCCCTGTGCAAGGGGGTGCACTATGCGCTCGTCGCGCTGCACGTTCGCCTTCAGACCGCGTCGGCCTATGAGCGGCTGGGCAAGCGCAGGGAAGCCGAGGCGCTGCTGGCACAGGCGCTTGCCGACGCCGCACCGGACGGCATCGTGATGCCGTTTGCGGAGAATTACCGCTATCTCAAGCCGCTGCTTGCCGCAGGCACGCAGACCGCGCTCACGGCGCGGGTGCTCGCGCTGGGCGAGGCAGGGGAGCGGCGGCAGAGCGGGACGGTCCGCCCCGCAGCGTTCGCCGCGCTGACGGAGCGGGAATATGCGCTGGTCGGCCTGATGGCACAGCGGCTGACGAACCGGGAGATCGCGGAAAAGCTGTTTCTCTCCGAGGGAAGCGTCAAGCAATATGTAAACCAGATCTATTCCAAGCTCCACATTGAGGGCGACCAGCGCACAAAGCGCAGGCGGCTCGCGGAGCTGCTCACGCAAAAGGCATGACATCGGGAGGACGTCCGCAGGGACGCCCTCCCATTCCTTTATCGGTCGAAGCTGGGGTTGACGAAGTAGACGTTCTTCTCGTCGAGCTTTTCCTTGGCAAGCCGCAGCCCCTCGCCGAAGCGCTGGAAGTGTACGATCTCGCGCGCCCGCAGGAACTTGATGACGTCGTTGACGTCGGGATCGTCGGAAAGGCGCAGGATGTTATCGTAGGTCACGCGCGCCTTCTGCTCGGCGGCGAGGTCCTCGGTGAGGTCGGCGATGGTATCGCCCGTGACCTGCATCGTCGCCGCCGACCACGGATAGCCGGAGGCGAACTGCGGGAACACGCCGGTCGTGTGGTCGACGAAATAGGTATCGAAGCCGGCCTCTTTGATCTGATCTACCGTGAGGTTCCGCGTGAGCTGGTGGACGATGGTGCCGACCATCTCAAGATGCCCCAGCTCCTCTGTGCCGATATCGGTCAGCAGGCCCTTGAGCTCGGGGTAGGGCATGGAGTAGCGCTGGGAAAGATAGCGCAGGGAAGCGCCGAGCTCGCCGTCCGGGCCGCCGTACTGGCTGATGATCGCCGCGGCGAGCTTCGGGTTGGGGTTGGCGATCTTCACCGGATACTGCAATTTCTTTTCATAAACAAACATCAGTCGTTCCCTCCCAGATCCCACGGCCACGGATTATCGAGCCACTTATAGCTGCCCGGCGTCAGGTCGGTCTGAAGCAGCGGGCCGTACTTCTCCTGATACTTCTCCCGTCCCTCGCGCGCGAGCTTGATATACGACCAGTAGAGCGCCAGCACCTCCTGATCGTCGCGGTGCGTGGTGAGGTACAATCCCAGCTCGTCGATGGCGAAGTCAAGCGCCATCAGCTCGCTGAGCGCCGTGTTGGCGGCGGGGAAGCGGGTCTCCATGTCGGCGTGGAAGGGCAGATTCAAGCCGGGGAACAGCGTGCCGGCCTGCAGGGCGTCCTGCTGGGAATAGCGTGCGGGGTTGTCGCACTGCACGGGAACATAGGGAAAGGCCAGCGGCGCACAGCTGCCCGGCAGACGGCCCTCCGACGTGCCGCAGATCTTCACCGCCGTATCGTTCTTTTCCAAATGGGTCTCCTCCTTCTTGGCATTGAGCATTGCGCTCATACCAGTATACGCCGCGGCAAAAAAGAGGAAACAGGGCTTTTCTTTCCGCCCGATGTCTGCTACAATATGTCCATGGAAGAATAGAAAAAAGTCCCCGCGCATAGCGTTGCACGGGGTGAGGAAATTGATCGTTCTTCTGCGTAAAAAAATTTTGGTGCTCGCAGCGCTGCTCCTTTTCGGTGTGCTCCTGCTGTGTGAAACATTCGTGCGAGATGCGCTGCCTGTCTTTCGCCCATCTGGCGTGCCGGAGCGGTCGGTGATCGTCATTGACGCGGGACACGGCGGGGAGGACGGCGGCGCCGTCGCGGCGGACGGCACGGTGGAAAGCGGCATCAACCTTGCCATTGCACAGGATCTTGACGCGCTGCTGCGCTTTCTTGGCTGTGAGACAAGGATGACCCGCACGGAGGATGCCGCCATCTATTCCGACGGCGCGAGAACACTGCGGGAGAAGAAGGCCTCCGACCTTAAAAACCGTGTTGCGCTGGTGAACGAGACGCCGAACGCCGTGCTTTTGAGCATCCACCAGAACAGCCTTCCGGCCTCGCGGCGCGTCCACGGCGCGCAGGCGTTCCACGCCCGCACGGAGGGCAGCGAGGCGCTCGCCGAGAGCGTACAGGTCGCGCTCAACGCGGCGGTGAACCCGGGAAACGAAAAAAGCCGGAAGGTCATTGACAAAAGCGTTTATCTGATGAAAAACATCAGCTGTCCCGCGGTGCTGGTCGAGTGCGGCTTTCTCTCCAACGCGGAGGAGGCCGCAAGGCTCTGCGAGACGGACTATCAGCGCAAGCTGGCTGTGACCGTCGCCGCCGGCTTTCTCGCGGGACTCGCCGGTGGGCAAGCGGCAGCATAAGAAACAGAAAAGGGGAGACCCCATGAAGGCAAAAACCGTATTTTACTGCACCGAGTGCGGCAACGAGACCGCAAAGTGGGCGGGGCGCTGCCCTGCCTGCGGCGCATGGAATTCCATCGTGGAGCAGGCCGCGCCGAAGGCGTCGGCGGCAGGGAAGGGGCGCACCAAGGCGCTCGCGCGCAGCAAGGCGCATCCGATCGCCGAGCTGCAGACCGAGCAGGAGCTGCGCTTTTCGACCGGTATGGGCGAGCTGGACCGTGTGCTCGGCGGGGGAGCCGTCAAGGGCTCGCTGGTGCTCGTCGGCGGCGCGCCGGGCATCGGCAAATCGACGCTGATGCTGCAGATCTGCAGTCAGCTCTGCCGCTTTGCCAAGGTCCTGTATGTATCCGGCGAGGAATCGCCGCACCAGCTCAAGATGCGCGCCGAGCGGCTCAAGGTCGCGAGCGGGAACCTTTATGTGCTCTCGGAGACCTGTCTCGGCGACGTGCTCGAATGTGTCAGCGAGGAAGCGCCGGACATTCTGATCGTGGACTCCATCCAGACGCTCTACAACGAGGAGCTGGATTCGCCCGCGGGCAGCGTCAGTCAGGTCAAGGACTGCACGATGACGCTCATGCAGCTCGCCAAGGGGCAGGGCGTCACGGTGTTTGTGATCGGCCACGTCAACAAGGAGGGCTCCATTGCCGGCCCCAAGGTGCTCGAGCACATGGTGGACTGCGTGCTCTATTTCGAGGGCGACCAGCACATGACCTACCGCATCCTCCGCGCGGCGAAGAACCGCTTCGGCGCGACGAATGAGATCGGCGTCTTCGATATGGAAAACGATGGTCTCATTGAGGTCGAAAATCCCTCGGAAATGCTGCTCTCCGGCCGTCCTGCCGACGCGCCGGGGACCTGCGTGACCTGTGTGATGGAGGGCGCGCGGCCCGTGCTCGCGGAGATCCAGGCGCTGCTGGCAAGCTCATCGTACCCGACGCCGCGGCGCACGAGCAACGGCTTTGACTACAACCGCGCGGCGATGCTGCTGGCGGTGCTGGAAAAGCGCGGGCAGCTCAAGGTGTCGCAGTGCGACGCGTATCTGAACATCATCGGCGGCCTGACGCTGGACGAGCCTGCCGCCGATCTCGCGGCCATTCTGGCGCTGGCGTCGAGCTATCTCGACAAGCCCATCGGCGCACAGGTCGCCGCCATCGGCGAGGTCGGTCTGACCGGCGAGTTAAGGAACGTGAACAATCTGCCGCAACGGCTCAGCGAGGTGCGGCGGCTCGGCTTCACGGAGTGCATCATTCCAAAGCAGCATGGGAACCGTCTTGGACGTCCGGACGGCCTGAAGCTGACGGAGGTGCAGAATGTCGGTGAAGCGCTGCGTGTGCTGGCGAGGTCGTAACGCCGCTGACCGCGGAGCGCGGGATATAGTGTACGCAGGCGTTGCTGCGGCACGACGGCATCCCGCAGGCTGTGGAATACTTGAAGCCGCAGCGTCCGCCGGACTGGAACACGCAGTTGGCATGACAGAAAAGCTCGCTCATTCGATCAGACCCTTTCCAATGAAAAGTTTTCTCGGAAATAGTTTGCGCGAAGGAGCGATGAATTAAACCGGTTTTTTGAATCTTCAGTATACTCAATGCCTCTAAGCAGTTATCCTTACGGAAAGGAGAAACGCAAAAACAGCTGAAGAAGCGTTTCAGGGCTACCCTCTTTTGAACAAAATTTTTATTTTGTTCAATTATACCTTTAGGTCGATCGGGGTCCCCCGCTTTGAACGACAGCTGTTTTTGTGAAAGCTCATGAACGATTACCGTACCGAAGCGCCGCCGATCCTGCGCGACTTTCTTTCCTACCATGAAACGATCAAGGCGCACTCCAGAAAAACCGTGGACGAATACTTTCTCGATCTGCGGAATTTTTTCCGTTATCTCAAGCAGACGCGCGACCCATCGCTGCGCGGTCTGGAGCTGAATGAAATATCCATTCTGGACGTCGATCTCGATTTCGTGTCCTCCGTCACGCTCACGGACATCTACGGCTATATGACCTATCTGAGCCGCGAGCGCGTACTGCATCAGAACAGCGACGCCTCCGGCTATGGTCTCAATGCTGCCTCCAGAGCGCGTAAAATTGCAACGATCCGCTCTTTTTACAAGTATTTGACCAACAAAGTCCACCTGATCAAGGAAAATCCGGTCAAGGACCTCGATTCGCCGAAGCTCAAGAAAACGCTGCCGAAATACCTCACCTTGGAAGAAAGCGTGCAGCTGTTGTCCTCGGTGGACGGACAGAACCGTGAGCGGGATTACTGCATCCTGACGTTCTTTCTGAACTGCGGCCTGCGTATTTCCGAGCTTTGCGCGCTCAACACCACGGACATTCAGGACGACGCGCTGCGCGTGCTCGGTAAGGGCAACAAGGTGCGCATCGTCTACCTCAACGACGCGTGCAAGGAAGCGCTCAACGGCTATCTCGCCGTGCGCCGCCCCATCGTCGGGCGCGATCAGAACGCCCTCTTCCTCTCCTCCCGCAACGAGCGCGTCAGCCGCTCGACGGTCCATGCTTTGGTGAAAAAGCACTTGAGCGAGGCCGGGCTCGACTCGACGCAGTATTCCGCGCACAAGCTGCGCCACACAGCGGCGACGCTGATGCTGCAAAACGGCGTGGACGTCAAGGCCGTGCAGGAGGTTCTGGGCCATGAGCACCTCAACACAACGGAGATCTACACGCATATCGACAACGAGGCGCTGCGTGTTGCCGCAAAGGCAAACCCCTTGTCACGCGTGAAGCCGCCGAAGAAAAATGAAGCGGAAAATTGAGAATGAGAAAGAGGAGAAAGAGGCGGAATGCTCCGTCTCTTTCTCCTTTCTCAGCTTTCCTGCATCTGTACGCTTTCCGCCATGGCAATCAGCTCGTTCTCGGTGAGCTGCAGTTCCTCCCATGCAAAGGATATCTGAAATTGGAAATTTGTCTCTTCATCCATCCAGATGATGGAATTGCAGCGCTCGCTGCCGTTCTCCTCCCGATAGATGCCGAGCATTCCTTCATGGCCGTTTACGGCCACGGGACGGTAGACATATCGTTCCGGGTCCGCCGGATAGTGCCATCTTGTGTCATCCTGCATATACGTATAGGTCAGCGAGATGGAATAGTCCTCGCCCTCATCGGCCTTGTAATAAAACGAAGCGGCGATCGTGCTGGCGAACCGGGCCCGCTTGTCGGCTCTCTCTTCATAGCCCTCCGGCAGCGCGGTGATCGTAAAGACTGGCATCGGCTCGTCTTCCGAGGTGTACACAATATCGCCGGTAAAGAAATAGCTCAGCCATTGGTTCTCCCCTGTCTCACTATATTCGGTAAACCAACGTGCCACCGCCGCGCGGACCGTTGGGCTGGCTGCCATAAGCGTGCCGAACAGGAGCGTGCCGATAAGCAAAAAGCACGCGGCCCCGCGGAGCATCCGTTTCCACAGCGGCTTTGCCTGCTGCCTTGCCCAGCCGAACGGAGACGCGCACAGGCGCAGCCGTTCTCTTTGGTAATGTGCGGAGCGTCCCGGCGGCGCGGAGATCTCCTCCGCATCAAGCGCGTTTGCTTCCATCAGCGCACGGCGCAGCAGCTCGTCCATATTACTACTCATAGCAGTACCCCTCCTTTTTCAGCCGTTCCCGAAGCATTGCCTTTCCGCGTTGGATGCGCGTAGCCACAGTGGACTCGTTCAGTCCAAGACGGCGAGCGATCTCCTGGTTGCTCTGTTCCTCAACGAGCTTGAGCTCCAGCACACGGCGGTAGCCCTCCGGCAGCGCCCGTACGAGCGAGACAAGGTAGGCGTATTCCCCTGCGCTGTCCGTCGGCGCGGGCGGTTCCCATTCATCCGAAAAGGATACCGTGTGCCGCTGTGCGCGCAGCAGGTCGATGGCTGCGTTCTTTGCGACCGTGACCGCATAGCCGCACGCCTCCTCCAAGCCGAACGTTGAGACACGCTCCCAGCTTTGCAGAAGGCGGAGCCACGCCTGCTGAGCGGCGTCCTCGGTCGGCGCAGGATCACGCAGCACCCGAAATGCCGCGGCGTATACTCTTTTCTCACACGCCCCATAGAGCTGCAGAAATTTTTCCCGCTCGGTCTGATCCTCGGGCATCGTCATCCAGGTAACCATGAGCTCCCTCCGCTTCGTGAACGGTGTTTCTGCCAATAGAACGGCTAAGAGTCCGCTAATATCTCACCGGCTCAAAAATTTTATTGTCTTTTTCCGTCTCTGTCAATCATCCCTGCCGGTATACGCCGCCGATGTGCAGGAAGCGCGCACGGACAAATTCATAGGTGGACAGCGGGCGGTCATCGGCGTCGAAGCTGTGCGCGGCGACGAGGATGTCCGAATAGCTGCGCGGACGGTCCGCCGCCACGACGACCGGCGAATGCTGCCAGCCGATGCCGTCGAACGAGAGCTGCACGATATCGCCCGGCCGGATGCGCTCCGGTGAGACTTCCCCTGCGAACGGGCCGACGGACGGCGTGCGGCGCGTGAGAAAATTGTAGAGATACTCCACGCCCGTCCACGCGGGCGCTTTGTCGTTGGCATTGATGTAGTACCAGCCAAAGGTCGGCGTGTCGTTCATCACACCCGCACCGGCATAGATGCATTGGGACGCAAAATTCGTGCAGTCGCCGCCGATTCTTTCGTAATCATAATAGCGCGGATTGCGCCCGTACGCCCAGATATGCGCGTAGCGCACCGCCGCGGCGCGGTCGTATGGCAGTAAAACGAGCATGGCCTCTCCCCTCCCCTCTCCCAATGTATGCAAAAAGGCGAAAATCGGCCACAATATGTCGTAGGAATGAATTGACTTTGCGTCCATATTTCGGTATACTGTCAAATTGAGCGAATGAAATTTTGCAAGGAGGTCTTCCATGAACACGCAAGAGCTTTCCAAGGTCTGCCGTCAGGTGCGCCGCGACATCATCACGATGACGGCCAATGCCGGCAGCGGCCATCCCGGCGGCTCCCTTTCGGCCGTCGAGCTGATGACCAGCGTCTTCTTCAACCACATGCGCGTCGATCCCAGCAATCCGCACAATCCCGACCGCGACCGCTTTGTGCTCTCCAAGGGCCACGCAGCGCCGTGCTATTATGCGGTGCTTGCCGCCAAGGGCTTCATCTCCCGCGACGAATACGCGAACTTCCGTCAGCTCCACTCCATCCTGCAGGGCCACCCCGACGCCAAAAAGGTCCCGGGCGTGGACGCCTCCACCGGCTCGCTCGGTCAGGGCGTGTCCATCGCCGTCGGCATGGCGCTCGGTGCCAAGCACCTCGGCAAGGATACGAAGGTCTTTGCCCTCGTCGGCGACGGCGAGAGTCAGGAGGGGCAGATCTGGGAGGCTTACATGGCCGCCGCCCACTATAAGCTGGACAACCTCACCGTCATCATCGACAACAACGGTCTGCAGATCGACGGCTCAAACGATCAGGTCATGAGCCTCGGCGACCTCGGCGCGAAGCTGCGCGCCTTCGGCTTTGACCTTGTGGAGCTGCCGGACGGCAATGATCTCGACGCGGTGGAGGCCGCGCTCTCGAAGCCGACGATGCCCGGCAAGCCCAAGGCGATCCTCGCCCACACGGTCAAGGGCAAGGGCGTTTCATTCATGGAAAATCAGGTCGGCTGGCACGGCAAGGCGCCCAACGCCGAGCAGCGCGATCAGGCTTTGAAGGAATTGGAGGGTTAACGAACATGGCTGATAAAATTGCGACCCGCCAGGCTTACGGCGAAGCGCTGATCGAGCTGGTGGAAAAGAACGATAAGGTCGTCGTGCTCGACGCCGACCTTGCCAACGCGACCCAGACCTGCAAGGTCGCCAAGGCACACCCCGAGAAATTCTACAACTTCGGCATTGCCGAGGCCAACATGGTCGACGCCGCCGCCGGTATGAGCACGATGGGTCTCGTTCCCTTCTGCTCCACCTTCGCGATGTTCGCGGCCGGCCGGGCCTACGAGCAGATCCGCAACTCCGTTGCCTATCCGCACTTCAACGTCAAGATCTGCGCCACCCACGCCGGTGTGAGCGTCGGCGAGGACGGCGGCAGCCATCAGTGCATCGAGGACCTTGCGCTCATGCGCGTGATTCCCGGCATGACGGTCATCTGCCCCGCCGATGCGAACGAGGCCAAGGCCGCGACCATGGCGATCGCCGATTTCGACGGTCCCGTGTATATGCGCCTCGCCCGCCTCGCCACGCCTGTTTTTGAGGGCGACATGGTCAAGCCCTTTGAGATCGGCAAGGCGAATGTGCTGCGTGAGGGCAAGGACGTCGCGATCTTCGCGACGGGCCTGATGGTCAATGAATCCCTCCTGGCCGCCGACGAGCTCGCCAAGGACGGCATCGACGCCGCCGTCATCAACGTCCACACCATCAAGCCCATCGACGCCGAATGTGTGACTGCGTGGGCGGAGAAGTGCGGCAAGGTCATCACCGTTGAGGAGCACAGTGTCATCGGCGGCTTGGGCGACGCGGTGGCCGACGTCCTCATGGGCAAGGTCAACTGCAAATTCCATAAGATCGGTGTGAACGACCAGTTCGGACAGTCCGGCAAGGCAGCCGACGTGCTGCGCGAGTACGGTCTGACCGCCGATCAGATCGCCGCAACGATCAAGGCCAACATCTGATGAGAGAAAGAGAGACAAAGCACACACTTTGTCTCTCTTTTTAAGGAAATATTTTTCACTTTTCTCTTGTATTTTCCGTTTTCTGTGCTACAATACAGGTAGTACCAAATGTACCAATCGTTTGAAATAACTTCACAAAAGGAGACGATATTATGCCACTCGTTACCTCTACCGAAATGTTCAAGAAGGCGTATGACGGCGGCTACGCCATCGGCGCGTTCAACGTCAACAACATGGAGATCGTGCAGGGCATCACCG
>OHAT01001824.1_pt1 | contig 17430 bp, 19 predicted proteins | sample 1577141 | NCBI WGS metagenome assembly OHAT01 (sample SAMEA3541578, study PRJEB24748) | human gut metagenome | biome: human gut; feature: human-associated habitat; material: faeces | place: China | collected 2012 | reverse complement strand
TTTTCTCTAAAATTTATGCCTGTTATAACAGGCATAAATTTTAGAGAAAAAGGATTGGGTGGCTATGGTTGGAAAAAATTCGGTTTTGTTGTTCACGGTAAGTCGCCCTTAAAGGGCGACCAAAATTCGGTTTTGTTGTCCACTATATTTAATGAAAATGCTTTTATGAAAGCTTTTTTATATAATTTCATTTTGCGTCCTTCATGTTATTCATGCCCTGTTAAAAAAGGGAAAAGTGAGAGTGATCTTACTATTGCAGATTTTTGGGGAATAGAAACTATCTATCCAGATTTTGATGATGATAAAGGTGTTGGAGTGATGTTTGTACACTCTGAAAAAGGAAGCAATATTCTTAATTTAATAGATATTGATTTATTATCTGTAAAATATGATGAAGCTATAAAAAACAATCCAGCATATTATACTTCAGTAGCAGTTCCTTATGGTAGAGTTAGGTTTTGGAAATTTTTTAATACAGGTAAAACCCTAGTTGAATCAACGTTATTAGCTCTCTTTTCACCTTTATCAATTAGAATTAAAACTAAGGTGGTATTGATTCTTAAAAAAATAATTGGAGTTAAAAATATATATAATTGATACTGCAATATAGAGTAGGCAAATTATATGCAAAACAATAATATAATGACTATGAATAAGTTTGTTGCTATAATCACACAACCTTTGATGACTAATTATGGATGTTTGCTTCAAAATTGGGCTATGCAGCAAGCTGTAAACAAGTTGGGATATCAATCTATTACTTTTGATCAAAGTGAGTGGTATCCACCTTTGGGTATTCGATTAAAAATTGCAGTTAAACAATTGCTGAATGTAAGTACCCCTAATGTTTTTGAGCAGTTTATAACTCAAAATATTAATAGGACATCTAAAGCTTATTTTATGTCTGATTTTGTAGCATTTGATAAGAAATATCATCCTCATGCTTATATTGTAGGAAGTGATCAGGTATGGCGTCCTCGATATAATAGATTGTTAGATGCGTCATTTCTTATTTTTACTACTAATAGTAGAAAAATTGCCTATGCTGCCTCTTTCGGAACAGATAAATGGGAGTTTAATGAACAACAGACAGCAGCATATTCAAAGGCAATACGACAATTCAGAGCAATAGGGGTTCGTGAACAGTCTGCAATAACTCTTTGCAAAGATTATTGGGATGTTGATGTGACATTAGTATTGGATCCTACATTGTTGTTGACGGCGGAGGAGTATTTTCCGTTGTTAAATAAGTCAAATAAGCAAAATCATGTTTTTACTTATATATTAGATAGTGAAAGTTGGAAGAGAGTAGCTGTAAAATCTATATGTATGCAAAAACAGATATGTGAATTGGCAGGAATGTATGATATGGATGGACAAATCCATGAACGTATTTCGGTAGGAGAATGGCTTACTTATCTTAGCCAATCAAAATTTGTAGTCTGCGATTCTTTTCATGGTACTGTTTTTAGTATATTGATGCATCGTCCGTTTTTGGTATTGGGAAATTCCAAAAGAGGAAATACGCGTTTGTTGTCTATACTTAAAGCTGTTGGTCTTGAAAATCGCTTGATTCAAAAAAATGATTCTATTGATATGTCGCATTTGCCAGATATCAATTGGAGTGATGTTGATTTACGTCTCTCAAAATTAAGAAGTAATTCAATGGAATTTTTATTGAAAGCATTAGCGTGATGAAAAATAGAAATAAACTTCCACTTGTTTCTATAATTGTTCCTGTTTACAAAGCAGAGGCTTATGTTGCTACTTGTATTGAAAGTATACAAGCTCAAACTTGTACCGATTGGGAACTTATATTGGTAGATGATGGTAGTCCTGATAATAGTGGGCAGATTTGTGATAATTATGCATTTGGAGACGAACGAATAACTGTTATTCATAAGATGAATGGTGGAGTTTCGGCTGCAAGAAATGATGCATTAAAGATTGCCAAAGGGAAATATCTTAGTTTTGTTGATTCAGATGATTATGTGTTACCTTCATATCTTAGTGATATGCTAGCGTGTGAAGCTGATGTTGTTGTTACAGGATATATAAATCGTTATGAACCACAAACTAGAAAAGAACATTATCGTCCCATTGCTGGGGATAGGTTTTATTCGGTAGAGAATAGAAATCTAGCCGATGGTCTTTCTGATATAGAAATGGATTATCGTTGGTTGGGACCTGCTGCAAAATTGTATCTACGAGATATTGTAAATAAGCATAACATTCTGTTTGATGAGTCATTGGATTATGGTGAAGATCATCTTTTTAATATGGAATTCGGTAAGCATGTGAAAAGTATAGCCTTTCTTAATCGGTATAACTATATTTATATGCATCGTAATGTGTTTTCGCTTACAAATAGACAAATAGATAGTGAAATCATGTTCAAATATATAACAAAATTATATATAATAAGAAAGGTGTATATAGATACGATTTGTTTTGGAAATAAACAATATCAGAAATTTGTATGCTCAGAGCTGTCTTCGTATTATTGGAGAACACTCTTTACGTTGTTAACAGAACAAAAAAAGACAAATAAAAACAAATGTGAACTTATTCGATTAGTTGTGAGGAAATTACCACGTAGTGTGTTGTACGATAAACAATATCAATTATCTGTCACTTATCGGATAGTGAGATATGTTTACACTGTATTACCAATAAATGTAGCGACTTTCATTTTGGGGATTTTTCATAGAAAATAGTTACTTCCCATGTTATAATATAAAATATATCAGTTATTGTTTGTAAGTAATTTAGATATGCTTTGTACGTTTTTAACTAAGCTTCGTAATTGGAGCATTAAAGAAGAATATAATATCGGTTTTGTAGATAATACCTATGAGGACATTATTAGTGGTAAACCATTATCTGTAAAATGGATGGCCCATAGCTATAAGGATAGTTGGTTTGCGGATCCATTTATTCTTGACGTGACTGATACACAGATATATCTTTTAGTAGAAGATTTTTATTATCCAATAGGGCGTGGACGGATCTCATTGTTGAAAGTTAACCGAAGGACTTATGTATGTGAAGAGCGTATACCTCTTCTTACACTTAACACACATTTAAGTTTTCCTGCAATTTTCCGTATAGGGAATGAGGTTTTCGTATATCCGGAAAGTGGATTGAGTGGGAAGTTGAAGTTGTATAGATACGAAAATGAAAAAATGATTGAAGTAGAAACTTTGGCGGAAGGAACTTTTAGTGATGCTATAATAACGAATTTGTGGGGAAGCGATTATTGTTTTACAACGTGTAGTAGTACTCCGGAAGAAGAAACTAGCATACAATATATTTATCGTATTGATCGACAGAACTTGATATTTCAACTATTCCAAAAAATAAGATTTAAAGATAAAACAGCTCGTAATGCTGGTGATTTCTTTAAAATTGGTAATAGAATTTACCGTCCTGCTCAAGATTGTCGAAAAAATTATGGTGGAGGCATTATTATTCATGAAGTGTTTCAATATTCTAATGGTGAATTTGGTTTTAAAGAAGTTTGTCGATTGAATGCTAAATATAAGAATTTGCAATTAGGCGCGCATACTTTTAATAGTTACAAAGGCATATTTGTTATTGATGCTCATGGATATTGTAATCCTTTGTTGGCCCGTATTGCAAAATTATTTATGTGAAAAGTATTAATGCTTTTGTATGAGAATAAATAATTTCCGTGAAGTAAATAGCAGGAGTATTGGTGGAGATGATGTATTTCTAAAAATGTCCTGTTGTGGTTGTTCTGCTTGTTTGCAGAAATGTCCTAAAAAATGTATTGAAATGCATGAGGATGCAGAGGGCTTTTTGTATCCTGAAATAAATGATGACTTTTGTATTGATTGTGGGATTTGTTATAATGTATGTCCTGTAAAAAATCAAAAGCCTAATTGTAAACCTTTGGCTTTTTATGCTAGTCAAAGCAAAGATGAAACGCTTAGGTTGCAAAGTAGTTCTGGGGGAATTTTTAGTTTACTTGCTGAATATACTATTCGTAAAGGAGGTATAGTGTTTGGTGCTCGATTTAATGAAAAAATGGAATTGGTACATGAATATACAGAGACAATAAATGGATTGGCTCCTTTTCGTGGTAGTAAATATGTTCAATCGAAAATTGGAGATTCTTTTAAGCAAGTAGAATATTTCTTAAAGCAGGGAAGAATGGTTTTATTTTCAGGGGTTCCTTGCCAGATTGCTGCTTTGAAACTTTATTTACAAAAGGAATATGATAATTTGTTGACGGTAGATGTGATTTGTCATGGAGTTCCTAGTCCTGGAGTTTTCGTGAATACATTAAGTATTTAGGTAAAGGAAATAAAATCATAAATATTAATTTTCGTGATAAACATACAGGATGGACTGGATATTCAACATCTTATACTCTTTCTAATGGCAAACATAAACATTTTCGTACGTTTTTTGATTATTTTTTAGGTGCAGGATTGAGGCTGCATTATTTTTTACGCCCTTCTTGTTTTAGATGTCCTGCTAAGAGTGGGAAGAGTGGAAGTGATTTAACTTTAGGTGATTTGTGGCATATAAAGTATGTCCCAGAAATACATAATGATGATAAAGGAGCAAGCTTACTAGCTGTTCATACATTAAAAGGGAAAGATATACTACGTTTTTTGGATGTTAACGTAATGATACCTCAAAATGAAGATAATGTACGTATGTATAATGCGTCTTTTTATGTGAGTCCAGATATTCCAAAAGATAGAGAACTTTTTTGGCAAGAATATGCATTGTATGGCTTTATGGCTGTAAAACAGTACTGTAAAAAACTAAGACCAACAAGGTTGCAAAATAGATGGATAGTTTGTAAGATTGAATTAAAAAAATATCTCACTAAATATATTTTGAATTTAAAATAGTTTTAATACAATGAAAATAGGAATATTAACACAAGCACTTCGTGTAAATTATGGTTGTTTAATGCAAAATTACGCTTTGCAACAAACATTAAAAAAAATGGGACATGAACCAATAACTGTTGATTTTAGTTTTCGTTATAAATATGATAATTATTTTCGTCAATTACTAGGATGGGTTAATAGAATGCGTTTATATTATTTAAATAATGTAAACATTTCTCCTTGTTTTGAGTTGCGCCCCAATGAGAATTTACAGTTTTATATAGCTAAACACACTCGTGAGTGGGTGCGTAAGAATATAAATACGACACGTGATATTCTTTATTTTGAAGAATTAGAAGATATTGATAGAGAAAATGATTTTGATGCTTATGTTGTAGGTTCTGATCAAGTGTTCATTCCTTACTATGCTTCTTGGTTTATGGGTAAATTTATACATAGAAAAGGAGTTAAGATGTATGCTTATGCAGCTTCTTTTGGAAAAGGAGAATGGCTTTTAGATTCAAAGGAAACAGAAGAGACAAAATTACTTGCATCTAATTTCATAGCCATTTCTGTTCGCGAAAGATCCGCTGTTGATCTTTGTAGAAATTATTGGGGAATAGATGCAAAGCATGTATTAGATCCTGCATTGCTTCTTGATGCTGAAGACTATTTGAAAACAATTACATTAAAGCGAGAAAGTAATATATTATTTGCATATGTGCTTGATGAATCTAGTCTTAAAAGAGATATCGTAGAAGCTATGGCTAATTCTAGGAAATTAAAGATATATCGTTGTATGCCTAAAGAGGAATTAATAAATGGTGTAACAAAGAATTTAGATAATTGTATTTATCCTCCAGTGGATAATTGGTTGAATGGATTTAATAATGCAACTTGTGTGGTGACAGATTCTTTTCATGGAGTAGTTTTTTCGATTATTTTTAGGAAACCATTTGTTGTGATTGGTAATACTCAACGTGGTATGGCGCGTTTTGAATCTTTGTTGACAATGTTAGGACTCGAAAATAGAATGGTAAAGGATGTAGATAGTGCTATTGAAATGATGGATATTTCTATTGACTATGAGAGCGTTTATGCAATTCTAAAATGTAAACGTTGTGAGGCATTGAATTTTTTGTCTCAAATTAGTGAATAAAATTATGAATATTCAGAATGCTCGTTTATTATTGATAGCTCAGTATGCAGCGCCTTATGAGGGGAATTTTATAGCTTCTTTAAAAACACTTGAAGTAATACTTAAGGAAAAATTTGATTGTGAAGTAGCTTATGTTTTTCCTAAAGCTGTTTATTCGTTGCCTTGGATGCAACAATTTATGCTTGAGCATAGGACTTTTTTTACGTGTAATGATGTGCGTCACTCTTATACGGAGTTAGAAAAAATAAGAGAAGAATATATGCCAACACTTGTTCATACTCATTTTGATGGATATGATTTAGTTGTAAATAAGGTGTTTTTTAATGGAGTGAAGAGAGTATGGCATATGCATAATCACCTTTCATATGTGAGTCATCCTTTAAAAGCTATGTATCAAATGTGGTGTTTTTTACAACATTATGGTTTTCAAAGTAGAAATGTAAATATAATATCTGTTAGTGATGAGATGAGAAAATTTGTTGAGAGGTGGCAGTTGAGGGCTTTGCATAAATCTGGAAGAATACAATATATTCCTAACGGCATTGATCTATCAAGAGTTTTGAATAAACGTAAGCCAAGAATTTCTGATGATAAATTTATTTTTCTGGCATTTGGTGGTAGAAATTCTTCAAAGAGAATAGATGTGTTGCTGGAAGCAGGAAAAGAATTGATAAAGTTAAGGAATGATTTCCAAGTTTTTATAACGAAAGGAACGGATACAGAAGCGGTCGTCAATAACTATTTTCAAGGTAATCTTCCGTCATGGGTTATATTGAAAGATCAAACAGAAGATATTGCTTCTCTTTTTAATTCAGTTGATTGTTTTATCAGTAGCAGTGAGCATGAAACATTTTCTTATGCTATTTGTGAAGCATCGGTATTTGGACTTCCTGTGATTCAAAGTGATATAGCAGGGACAATGTGGAATGCTAAGAATCCATCAACTCGTTTATTTAAGGTAAATGATCCACTTGCTTTGTGCAAACAGATGAATTTTATTATCGATGCAGATAAAGAAGAATTGGAAAAGCAAATCCAAGTTACAATTGAGAATAATAGACGTGACTATTCATTGGAGCAATGGGCACATAATGTGATAAGTTTTTATAAACAAATTTAATGAAGAAGAAGCGTTATTTGTTTTTATATGGTCCTTTAAACGGTGGTGGTGCCGAGAGAGTTTTGCTTGATATATTGCGTAATTTTGATTATACTCAAAATGAAATACACTTATGTCAGTTTTGCGGTGGTGGAACACTTGTAGATGAAGTGCCGGCGGAAGTAGTAAAACATGAGATGTGGTTGGGGTATACGTTGGGTTACAAATTGGCTTATCGTGCATCATTGAAATTTGGTTGGCATGAATTGCTGCGTCATCAGTTTCATAAAACAATGGATGCAAGCGGGGACTTTGATGTTGTGATTAGTTTCCTTGAAGGTATGCCGTTACGTATTCATTATTTGTTGGATATAAAGAAAGGTAGGCAGGTAACCTGGGTACATTGTGACTTATTACGTTTTCAATATACAGATAATCAATTTAGGGCAGGTGAACAGTTGGCTGCATACAATGCTATGGATACTGTAGTATGTGTAGCACAGGATACAGAACGCGCTTTTAGGGAACGTTTTCCCATGTGTACGGCCCAAACTAAAGTAATATACAATCCTATTGATATTGCTAAGGTAGAGTGTATGGGAGCTGAAGAAATAATTAACAATGATCGTTTCACTATCGTTATGACAGGGAGGTTGACTCCTCCTAAGCAAGTACAACGTTTTGTTTTGATAGCCAAACGTTTTAAAGATATAGGTCGCAATGATGTTCTTTTTCAATGGATAGGTGACGGTGAATTGCGTAGTGAAATGGAACAACAAATTCACAATCTCGGTGTAGAAGATATGGTGCAAATAATAGGTTTCAAACGAAATCCTTTTCCTTATGTAAAATCTGCTGATATGATGTTTTGTTGTTCAGGCTATGAAGGCTTCTGCTTGGCTATTTGTGAGGCAATGGTACTTGGTATACCGGTGGTCAGTACAAAAACATCTGGTCCGATAGAAATTATAGATAATAACAAGTATGGAATATTGTGCGATCATGACGAGGATTCTATGTTTGATGCTGTGTTTAAAATGGTGAATGATGCAGAATTGCGCAAACATTATGCTGTGGTAGGTCGAGAACGTGTGCAGAAATATGCTGCAGAAGAATGCATGAAGCAGATATATCAGTTATAATTTATAATGAAAAAACGAATATTATTTCTTATAAGTAATTTGGAAACCGGTGGTGTGAGCAAGAGTATGGTGAGCTTGCTTAATACTATTGACAGACAGAAATATGATGTTTCATTGTGGATAGCATCTCCTCATGGTGTACTTTTTTCACAGATACCAAAGGAAGTGAAGATTTTTTCTGATCAAAGAATTACTGCACTTTTTCAGGGGGGTACCGGTTACGTTTATTTGTTAAAGCAAGGCTGTTTACTTTTGTTTTTGGGAAATTTATTTCGCATGTTTTTAACAAAGGTTTCTAAAGCATGGGCCGGACGTTTATTGGCTTGGTTGATGCCTGCAATTGGTGATGGTGAATTTGATTTAATTGTTGACTATAATGGTCAACAACAGTTGTATTATATGGTCAATAAATTGAAGGGTAAAAGGAAGGTTACTTTCTTTCACAGTGATTATTCTCAATGGTCTTATTATTACACCGCTGATAAAAAATATTTTCCTAAAGTTGATGCTATATTTACTATTTCCCCTCATTGTGTAGAAGTCTTAAAAGAATGGTTCCCTAAGCAAGCAGATAAGATACATTTGATGGAAAACATAACTTCACCGATACTTGTGAACAGATTATCAGAAGAGTCTTTTAATAATCCGTGGCGTGAAGGAGCTGTGAAGTTGGTGACAGTAGGCCATGTAACTGATACTAAAGGTTCTCATTGGGCCATTGAAGCTGCACATATTCTGAAAGAACGTGGGATAGATGTACATTGGGCGTTTGTGGGTGCTGTCAGTGATGTTCCACGATATGCTAAAATGATAGAACAATGGAATTTGCAAGATAATATAGCTCTCCTTGGGATTACTTCCAATCCATATCCTTATATAAAATCGGCTGATATATTTGTACATCCTTCCCAATTTGAGGGTAAAAGTATAGCTCTTGATGAAGCGAAACTCTTGTGTAAACCGATTGTCGTTACAAACTTTTCTACTGTTCATGATCAGTTTCAGGATGGTATGAATGGCAGTGTTTGTGAAATGAATCCTGTTGCTATTGCTAATGCTATTGAAATGCTTATCAGAAAAAAAGATGTAAAAAATCTTGGACAAGTATTGGAACTGCAGCTGCTGCCGCAAAAAAATCTGCGGAACATTTTTTTCCTTAATAGATAAAATTTATAAATTAATTGATTAATAAATAATGTTTTCATTATATACACTTGACATTCTGTATAATGTTACTTTTTTTATTACGCTTATTTATGGGTGGCAGATATATTCAGGTTCGGCAGCAATAAGAGGTAATACTAAAGGTATTGCATTTATGTTTGCTGTGTTTGCAGCACTTATGCTTGGATTATATGATATTGGTTATGGTTACAGTGGTGACCGTGAATTGTATGCGTATTTCTTTTTACAGCATGTAAATTCTGATATAAGTTGGAATGAAATTTTGTCAAACAAAGAGTGGGCATTTTACTTATATCAAAATCTGACTAGTTTTCTTGAAGAACCACAGTATTGGTTTGTACTTACGGCCTTTATTTATGTTTTCAATTATTATTTTGTGGCTAAAAAGATAGCTCCGGAAAATACTCTTTTATTGTTTTTGGCTGTTGTGGGTGCATTCTGTTTTAACAGCTATGGTACAAATACTATTCGTGCTGGCTTGGCTCTTTCTTTTGTGGTAGTAGGGATGACATATTATGAAAATATTTGGAAAAGCTTTGTATTCTTTTTCATAGCTTATAATATCCATCATTCAACGGCTATTCCGATTGCAGCTTTTTTAGTCGCAAAATATTATAGCAAACCAAAGCTTTTCTATTATTTTTGGTTTGTATGTGTTGTATTAAGTGCCGTTGCTGGTAATTTGTTTACCAGTCTTTTTTCTGCATGGGGGGATGATTTTGATTCACGTACCAGCTATCTGACAACAACGGAAACACATTATAACATAGGTTTTAGAATAGACTTTATTTTGTATAGTTGTGTGCCGATAATTATAGGATATATCTATCAAAATAGATTACATTATAGAAATGAATTTTATTCATTGATTCATAATACGTATATAATAGCTAATGCTTTTTGGGTTTTGGTGATTCGTGCCAATTTCTCGGACCGTTTTGCTTATTTATCTTGGTTTATGTATGCATTGGTTATGATGTATCCCTTATTGGAAAGTCCTGATTATTTTAATAATGTACGTCAGAAGATCTTTTGGACTTTATTTGGTATAAATTTATTTACTTATTTTATGTATTGGCGATGATAACAGTTTTTACTCCTACGTACAATAGAGCGCATTTATTACGGAGACTTTATGGTAGTCTTTGTGAACAAACTGTCCTTAAATCAGGGTTGAGTCATCCTTTTGAATGGGTGGTGGTGGATGACGGCTCGACCGACAACACGGAAGAGTTGATGCAAACAATTTTTGCAGAGCAGAAGATATCAGTAAATTATATAAAAAAAACTAATGGAGGAAAGCATACTGCAATAAATAGAGGGGTTAGGGAAGCAAAAGGTGATTTGTTTTGGATTTTGGATAGTGATGATACATTGCCTGTCAATGCTATAGAATTGGTGTTAACCTATCTCCCACAGATGAAAAGAGTAAAAGCCGGTGGCATTTGTGGTTATATGGCGCATCATAATGGTGAGATTATAGGAAATCCAGTTGTAAGTCAACCTCAAATAGTATCATCGATAGAAATGCGCTATAAATTGGGGATAATGGGGGATATGATGGAGATTTTTGAAACATCGGTTTTACGTGAATTTTCTTTTCCTGAAATAGAAGGTGAGCGTTTTTGTCCTGAAGTATTAGTATGGTATCGTATAGCGCAAAAGTATAAGTTGCTTCTTGTACCTGATATTCTTTATTACCGAGATTATCTTGATGGAGGATTGACGGATAATATTATAAAAATTCGTATGAAGAGTCCTGTAGGAACTATGATGACATATTCGGAATTATTTAATCTTGATATATCATTAAAGTATAAATTACGTAATGCTATTAATTATTGGCGTTTTGCATTCTGTACAGAGAATAGAAATATAAAAATAGCATCGTGGGGTAATTTGATTGCTCCATTGGGATGGTTAATGCATTTGAGAGACAAAAGTAAAGTCAAATTATGAAAATTCTTCATGTAATTACTACCCTTTATACAGGAGGTGCAGAAAAGCTGATGGTTGATTTGCTTCCACGTATGAAACAGGCGGGGCATAAAGTAGAGTTGTGTGTATTTGATGGTACTCGTACGCCTTTTTTTGAACAGTTGGAAAAAAACGGAATAAGAATCCATTGGTTTCATAAGGGAGGAAGTGTATACAATCCGTTAAATATATACCGTCTTTGGCGTTTGATGCGTAAAGGTTGGGATATTGTGCATACACATAATACCGCACCGCAGTTATTCGCCGCCTTCGGCGAAGTGTTATGCTCTGTGGTGCTTGTCACCACAGAGCATACCACTTCCAATCGCAGACGCGATTGGAAGTGGTATGCATGGCTTGACAAATGGATGTTTCGTCAATATAAAGAAGTGATATGTATTAGTGATCAAGCAGAGATAAATCATCGTAAACACATTGGTGAGAATAGCAATAATATATGTACGATATATAATGGCATTGACTATTATAGGTATGCTAATGCTATTCCGGATGAGAATATAAAAACTATAGGGAAGAAGATTATTACTAATGTAGCCGGATTTCGTTATCAGAAAGACCAACCGACCCTTATTAAGGCGATGAAGTATCTTCCTGAAGATTATCATCTTTGTCTTGTTGGGGATGGAGAACGTAGAGCTGAGTTTGAAACACTGGTAAAAGAACTTGGTTTGGAACAACGTGTGCATTTGTTGGGATTGCGTAGTGATGTGCCTGAAGTACTTGCTGCAAGTGACTATGTTGTAATGTGCAGTCATTATGAAGGTCTTTCGCTTTCATCTCTTGAAGGTATGGCGTCAGGTAAGCCTTTTTTGGCAGATAATGTGGATGGTTTACGTGAAATTGTTGAAGGAAATGGCGTTTTGTTTGAACATGAAGACGCTGAGGGATTTGCTGCTGCTATATTAAAACTTGATAGCGATAAAGAATATAGAGAGCAGATAGTGAAACAATGCCAAGCTAAAGCGGCTAATTATGACATTAGTGTGATGACAGAGAAATATTTGACGTTATATAAAGAAGTATTAGCACGATGACTAAGCAAGAAACACAGATAATGAAAGGTGTAGCAATATTATTAATGATATTTCTTCATCTTTTCAATCAAATGTCTAATGTAGAGCTATGCAGATCATTTATATACATTGGTGATATACCTTTTGTATATTGGTTGTCGGCTGCTGCAAATCCTGTTGCGTTTTTTTTAATACTTTCAGGGTATGGTATGCACTTTATCCACGTTAGAGGGAAAGGGGATATTCATAGATGGAGTAGAATTGGTAAGCTATATTTACATTGGGGGGGGATTTTAGTGTTGTTCACAATTCCTTCCTTTATTTATACTGGGAGGTATTATGTAGATTTTCAGCAAATCATAAGTAACTATACAGCCTTTAATACATCGTGGTATGGTGAAGGTTGGTTTCTTTTTCCCTTTATTTGTCTTTCGTTGTTGTCTCCATGGATTTTTAAGTTGACAGATAGATATAAAGTTAGGTGGATATTGCCGATATCATTCTTATTAGGCACATGTACAAGTTTTATTATCAGTCGTTATGGCGCACAGTATCTTTACAAAAACCATTGGCTGTACAATCCTTTTTTGATATTGCATTTAGCTCCTTCTTTCATATTTGGTGCAATGTTGCAAAGAACAGGGTTTATACATAAAATGCAGGAAAAATATAATTCCCGGTGGTTATGGTTGGCATTAATACTGGTTGTAATAATTGTATGTGTTACCCGTACAGCCGCTTGGGGTCCATTGTATGCGATGGCGTTTATAGTATTATTTCTTTCGGCTCCTCGTTGGCAATGGGTTGATAAAGGATTAATGTTGTTAGGAAATCATTCCATGAATATGTGGTTGATACATGCTTGGTTTTGTTATTATATATTTCATGATCTAACTTATTCATTAGGTTATCCATTGCTGATATACATAGCATTAATTGTGATAAGTCTATTGTGTTCTTATTTGGTAAATGCTATTTGTTCGTTGCCATTATTTATAATAGAAAAATGTCAAAACAAAAAATAATTCGTGCCTGTACAGTGCCTCAGTCTTTAGGTTTTGTTGCAGGTATGCTTTCCGATTTGCAAAAGAAGTATGAGGTAGTTTTATTGTCATCTCCCGGTCCCGAATGGGAAAGAATATATAAGTCCCATCCCGATATAAAGTGTATAGAAGTGAATATGGAACGCCATATTTCACCGATTAAAGATATAAAGTCTTTGTGGCAGTTATGGCGTACATTCCGTAGGGAAAAACCACAGATGGTACATTCCATGACTCCCAAAGCGGGGTTGCTCTGTATGATGGCTGCGTGGATGGCGGGTGTGCCTGTACGTGTGCATACCTTTACCGGATTGGTGTTTCCTACGGCTGTTGGAGGGAAAAGGAAGATTCTTATGATGACAGACCGGCTTACTTGTGCCTGTGCCACACATATTATTCCTGAAGGAGAAGGAGTAAAAAACGATCTTTTGAATAATGGAATTACAAAGAAGCCAATTAAAGTATTGGGCTACGGAAACTGTCGCGGAATAGATTTGAAACGTTTTGACAGGACACCGGAGGTTATGGAACAGGCCGGGCGGTTGCGTAAAGAGGGTGTTTGTACTTTTATTGCTGTAGGTCGTATAGTGGGAGATAAGGGTATCAATGAACTGGTGGAAGCTTTTGTCAAATTGAACAGGGAAAATGCTGATACACGTTTGATTCTTGTGGGTGGTTATGAGGAAAAGCTTGATCCTCTTAAACCTGAAACGCTCTCTCTCATTAAAAATAATGATGCCATTGAAAGTGTAGGTTCTCAGAGTGATGTGCGTCCTTGGTTTGCTGCATCCGATGTGGCTGTACTTGCTTCGTACCGCGAGGGTTTTCCGAATGTGGTCATTGAAGCCGGAGCAATGGGGCTCCCACAGGTTGTGACTGATATTAATGGTGCTAACGAGATAATTATGGAAGGTGTAAATGGTACGATTGTTCCATCAAAAGATGCGAATGCTCTTTATGATGCCATGAAGCGTATGCTTGATGCCGGTTATCGCGATATCCTTGCAAAGAATGCCCGTAAGTGGATTGCTTCAAGGTATGAGCAGGGGTTTGTGCACAAGTGTTTATATGATTTTTACGACACTTGCCTTTAAAAAATAAAGGCTCCCGGCATACACCGGAAGCCTTATAAGGATAGAGACAGTTATTTAGATGCTGACTGTGAAGCTCTTTTGATTAAAAAATGTTGTTGTGATAGGAAATCTGAAAAGGAATTCGTTTCTTTGTTGCAAAGAATAAAGCTATAATGAAAACATTACCGGAATACATTACCTTATTGCATAGCTATATGCAGCAAAATGCGTCAAAATATGGTATTTTGCGTATGGGAATTTTTGGCTCGGTAGCTCGCAATGAACATACACCCACAAGTGATGTTGATATTTATGTAGAAGGAAAGCTCCACGGATTTTTCGCTTTGGCGGGTATAAAGCAAGAATTAGAAGAATTGCTTGATTGTAAAGTAGACATAGTGCGGTTACGCGATAAGATGGATTCTTTTTTACGTGAAAAGATACAAAAGGAGGGGGTTTATGTATGATACGTTGATTGCTTTCCATACGCTAGAGCTAATACAGGAATCTTTAAATAAAATATGTCTTCGCTTTTCCGGAATATCATGCTCTGATGATTTTCTAATGAGTGAAAGTGGTATGATGAAATTAGACAGTATCTGTATGAAACTGACTGCGATAGGTGAAAGTATAAAGAATTTGGATAAAGTAACAAATAGAGAATTATTGATTCAATATCCGGAAATTCCATGGAAACACGTGATGGGTATACGTGATATAATTGTACATCATTATTTTGATGTAGATGCTGATGAAATTTATCGTATTTGCCAAGAAGACATCCCACAATTACATCGAGTGATAACGCGGATGATGGATGATTTAAAGATAGTCTAAATATACTTGTTTTGTTGACGAGTCCGCAGAAGTGGAATTTATGGCAAGTAATCATAAAAGGCTCCCGGCATACACCGGAAGCCTTCCACTAATAGAAACAATTTTATAAATCCTTATATTCCCGGCTTGCCTTGAAACAAGGGCATGCCTTGTGAACATTCGTAGAGAGTTCATTGTGTCCCGCAATGCGGGCTTCGGGATAATCCAGCCGAAGTTGCCGCAACAGTGCTATCAGCGCGATTTTCTGTTCCATGGTCCGTGTGTCGGCAGGTTGTCCCTGTTCGTCCAGACCGCCTTCGTAACACACTCCGATGCTGTGCTCGTTCCATCCGGCTGCATGTGCACCGATCTGATGCAAAGGCCGGCACGGATGAATCACTCCGTCACGGGTAATATAGAAGTGATAGCCGATATCGGCAAAACCCCGTTCCCGATGGCAGCGCCGAAGTGCTTCCACCGGAAAATCCCGGTCTTCACGCGTCGCACTGCAATGGATCACGATGGTATCTATTTTTCGGAAGTTCTGGAAGTACATGGGTGATGAGTTTTTAAGTTAGGTTACAAGGTATCAGGTAACGAGTTGACGAGGCTTTTTCTTGTTCCCTTGTCAACTGGTCAACTCGTCAACTTCTAAACAAACGAACTCAGTCCCAGCGCTCCGGCAATAGCCGTAGCTACGGTGATGATGACTTTGAGGACGATGCCCCACACATTTTTAGGTTTTGAAGAATTTTCCATATAAAGATAAATCTAACAAATATAATTCTAATTTAGTTTTAGGTTAGATCCGGGCCGCCTGCGTGAGCAACCGGTCCGGAGTTTTTAATCAGACAAGAGGATCTTCACCGGCTTTTTCCGGGGTGATGTCTACGGTGGTTTCACCGGCCTTCTGGGCTTTCAATACCTTACGCACGGCATCACGGGTCGGAACCGGTGTAAATTCCATTCCGGCAAAGATGTTTTTCAGGTCTTCACCCGGTACAAACTGGATGTTTACATCCTTGATGTAATCCGAAGTAAATTCCTCCGCTTTTGCGGCTCCCTCGCTGCTGATTTGCAGACGAAGCTTGCCCAGTTCGCCCAGGTCTACCTGATTGCCCTCGCGGAGCACTTCAAAGATATTATCCACCAAGGCGGTAAGTACCGCCATCACATCGGCACGGTTCACCGTGGTCTGCGAAGCGATTCGCTTCGACATGGTTTTCAGACTTACGTTGCTGCCGATCTGAGCTTTTGCATACGCTTTTTTAATTGCTTCCGGATCCATCGGATTGGAAGATCTCATCGAGATACTGTAATTTAAGGCCATAAGCTTTAAGTTTTTAAGGTTATTAAATAGGTAACTAGGTATCAAGTGACAAGTTGACAAGGCGTTTGTTTAGGTTACAAGGTTTCAGGTAACGAGTTAACGAGGCTTTTCTTGTCCCCTTGTCAACTCGTCAACTTGTCAACTGATTTAACCTGAAACAAAGATACAACACGGAAACAGGGGCTCGGAAGAAAAGGAATGAATGCGGTGGAATATGAAGTAAAATCGTATAAAATAATTCTCTCAGGCAATGGATATTAGCGGATTTTTTGCTATATTTATAGTGATAAAACAATAATATTCAAGCAATTATGAGAGACACAAGTATTCCTGAAGAGAAGATAGAAAAAGAGTGGGAAATCCATCCTTACTACCGTAGAGAACTGGCCATGGCCTATGCACCTGAACTGACTCCCGAAGCAGCGGTGAACCGTCTGACGAAATGGCTGAAACAGAACGCGACACTGTTCAAGGAACTTCAGGAGTACGGATACCGTCCCAACCAGCGGGTATTTACCCCTGTTCAGGTGGAAACAATTTTCCGCTATTTGGGGCGACCCTAAAGCTTGGGTTTACGTGACTATTACCGTGAGCTCACGTGAATAATCGCGTTGGCTTACGTGACTAATCGCACAAGCGCACGTGACTAATCGTGCAAATTTGATGCAAAAATCGGCAGTTTTGCTCCGAAACCCACGAGT
>OHAT01001818.1_pt1 | contig 17524 bp, 11 predicted proteins | sample 1577141 | NCBI WGS metagenome assembly OHAT01 (sample SAMEA3541578, study PRJEB24748) | human gut metagenome | biome: human gut; feature: human-associated habitat; material: faeces | place: China | collected 2012 | reverse complement strand
AAACCGCCTGTGGCGGGTTATAATTGCCTTCAGCAAGTTGCAGGTTACAGGTTGCATTTGCTTTCAGCAAGTTGCAAATTCACTTTGCCAGTGACATCAATTACAACTTGTAACTTACCAAAGGTAAATGTAACTCGCCAAAGGCGAATGTAACTTGTCGAAGACAAATGCAACTTGCCAAAAGCAAATTTAACCTGTAACTCGCCAAAGGCGAACATAAAAAAATGAATACATTTTACGATACAATTAAAACTTACGACTGGGATGATGTAAAACAAAGCATCATGGATAAGTCGAAAAACGATGCGATCGCCGCCATAAACAACCCGCGTCGCACGTTAGACGATTTTATGGCACTCATTGCACCCTCCGCCACTCCTTTATTGGAAGATATGGCAATCGAAGCGCAACGTCTTACTTTGGAAAGATTCGGGAATACCATTCAATTATACATTCCCCTTTACGTTTCCAATTATTGCACGAACTTTTGCGTGTATTGTGGATTTAACCATGATAACGAAATTCATCGCAAAATGCTTACCTTGGACGAGGTTAAGGCTGAAATAGACGTTATCGCCGATTGGGGGTTCAAGCATTTATTACTCGTATCGGGAGAAGCACCCGCCGTTACGACCGTGGATTATTACGAGGAAGTAATCCGTACCGTACGCAACAAATTCTCACAAATAGCCATAGAAGTACAACCTCTCGACACGACAGACTACGCCCGCCTGCATGAAGCCGGACTTAGCTTTGTCTGCGTGTATCAAGAAACGTATAACGAGAAACAATACCCGCTTTACCACCCGAAAGGAAGAAAAGCAAACTATCGTTACCGTTTGGAAACTCCCGATCGAGCTTGCTCGGCAGGTGTACAAAAAATGGGAATCGGGGCGTTACTCGGGTTGGAAGACTGGCGCACGGATGCATTCTTCACCGCCTTGCATCTAAAATACTTGGAAAAGAACTATTGGAAATCCAAGTTCTCGATCTCCCTGCCCCGTCTGCGCCCGCACGCGGGAGCTTTTATGCCGAAAGACCCGATCAACGATCGCCAAATGGTGCAACTGATCTGCGCGTACCGCTTACTGGATCAACAGGCAGAAATTTCCATCTCCACGCGGGAAAGCCGGGAATTCAGAGATCACGTGATGCACTTGGGGGCTACCTCGATGAGCGCGGGATCAAGCACGGAACCCGGCGGGTATGTCGTTCCCCACAAGGAACTGGAACAATTTGCCATTAACGATGACCGTAGCCCGCAAGAAATGGTGGAAGCCATTAAGGCACAAGGCTATGAACCGGTATGGAAAGATTGGGATGCATGGATGTAGTCGAGAGAGGGACACTCTCTTGAATTTCATAACTAATTTTAACATTTATAATATCACGTTTATTCTCCTCCTTTTGTTACGTTTGTCTTTTTAAACGTCAAAAACTAAATCAATTATGGTAGTTGCGTATTTACGAGTCAGTACTAACAAACAACACCTGGAAAATCAGGAGGAGGAGATTAAGAAATTTGCAGCCAGCCGGGGTCTCAATATTGATAAATGGTACCATGACGTAGTCAGTGGTAAAGTTAGCAGTAATGACCGAAAACTCGGTGATCTTCTTGAATCTCTGCAAGATGGTGATTGCCTTATCGTCACGGAAGTATCGCGCTTGAGCAGGACATTGATCGATATCATGAATATCATCAATACCTGCATCCAGCGCAAAATTGTTCTTCACAGCACGAAAGAGGGATACACCTTCGAGAACAACTTGAATAGCAAGATATTAGGGTTTGCTTTTGGTCTCGTGGCTGAAATCGAGCGTAATTTGATCTCCATTCGCACGAGAGAAGCTTTGGCAGTCAGGAAAGCGGAAGGCGTTAAACTGGGACGTCCGTACGGGAGTTGCCCGCAGTTAAACGTGTTAATCCAGAACAAGGACAAAATCATTGAACTTATGGATAACAGCGTACCTTACAAGAAAATAGCCAAAAAGTATAAGGTTTCCATCTGTACCGTCAATCGTTTCGTGAAGCAACACATTAACGAGAGAAATAATTAAAAGACAAATAGAACAAATTTAGAATTAAAGCGATAGAATATGTCATTAACCTCTAGAGAAACGGAACGTTATAACCGACATATAATTCTTCAAGACATTGGAATTCAAGGACAAGAAAAAATTAAAGATTCCCGTGTACTGGTAGTCGGTGCCGGGGGACTCGGTTCTCCCGTGTTATACTACCTTGCCGCCGCCGGCATCGGGCACATCGGAATCATGGACGACGATACGGTATCGGAATCCAACCTGCAACGACAGATATTATACGACACGACACACGTGGGGACAGCCAAGGCAACCGTTGCAGCCGCTAAATTAATTCAATTAAATCCTTTTTGCAGGATTACACCATATATCACCCGATTAACTCCCGATAACGCGCTCGAAATCATCACCGGTTACGATGTCGTGGTCGATGCCACCGATAATCTTTACGCCCGCTACGTCATAAACGACGCCTGCGTGCAACTGCATAAACCGTTCGTTTACGGTAGCATTCGCGAGTTCGAGGGACAACTCTCTGTTTTTAATTATCACGACGGTCCGACTTACCGGGATCTGTTCGAGTACCATGATGCCGTGAAGGACTTCTCGCAACCCCTAGGGGTGATCGGCGCCCTTCCCGGCATCATCGGTTCTCTCCAAGCCAACGAAGTAATAAAAGTCATTCTGGAAAAACCCGGTGTCCTTTCCGGCAAACTACTCGCCATCGATATCATGAACAACACGTATCTCACGTTCACCATTCAAAAGAAAGACACATGTCATGACTCGTTGATTTCACCTCCCCCTCCTCCTGATCCACACGAAAATAGCCAATAGCAATAACCCGGCAGGTACAATCCACTTGAACGCGATCTCCGTCACTTTCACCCCGGTTTTACCGAGGAACAGTTTATTATCTATCGCTTTCGGGCGACGCACGTCTACCGGGGCTTCACCGTCGGACAGCCACTGGAAAGAACCGAGAATGATATAGAAATTGCCGTTCTCCATTCCCTCGCGGGGCTTGAATAATTCCGCGTTGCCGATACAATCGGCGTCACCGAGAATCACGATCTTCTGTTCGCACTCTCCCAGCGGACGGGATAATCCCAAAAGTGTCGTGTATTGTTGTTCCTTCTCCCCTGCCGCCGGATTATAACGCACCGTATCATCAATGAAATTCACGGTTTCCAGTTCATTCCACACTCCCGTGGAATCCGTCAATAACATCGGCGTAACTTTAAACCCTTTATCCATCGTGTATCTCAACCCGGTAGCACCCGGCATCATGGCACACATGCGCCACTCGATCATCGTCCCGAAGAAATACGATAATTCCCGTGCCTCCTCTGTCGGCCACGCCAGCACTAGATCGGGCTGATAATCCTCTGTCGGTTTCACGAGTACTCCATCCGTGAACTCCACACCAAACTGCCGCACCAGAGGATTCATCCGTGCTTGTCCGCCCGCCTCTCCCGCAATAAACAAATTGCCTCCCCGGTCGATATATTGTTGTAGACGTTCCATTTCCGGCTCGCTCAAGGGTTGTTGCATGTCGGCTATCACCAGAATATTGATCCGCTCGGAAATATTCCCGTCCAATGTTACTTCTTGAACATCAAAACCTTGATTCAGCAAGGCATAGCGGAAACGCTTGTTTCGAGCAAAGCTGGCATAATCCCGATCCCGGTAGCGGCTGATACTTCTCTCGCCGTGTCCGGTGAGAAAACCCACGGTAGGCAACTCCATCACCATACGTTTGAACGCGGCGGAAATCTCCGCCTCCGACGGATCTCTCATCATATCGTCGAACTGCCGCAGGAACATCTTCTCCCCGCTTTCCCGTTCCACCTGCCGCACGAACCGGTTGTCCTCCGGCGACAGGTCAATCACCTGCTTGATCTGCTCCGGGGTCAAGTATCTCGACAACTTGATCTTGAACGACGCGGCAATCTGTTTTGCCCTTCTCTCCATCGGCAATTCGGACAAAAAACCTCTCTGTTTCGTGTTCTGAACCGAATCGTAATAATACACGTATTTCATCTTGATCTCCGGCTTGAACCGCAGGTATTCACGAAATTGGTACGCGTCATTATTCTGGTAACGAGGGAGTGCCTTCATGAAGTCCTCATCCAGCAAATTACTGTACGTGGTGATCGTGAGTCCGCCCTTCAGCTTCTTCACAATTTCCTGACTGTTAGTCGTCAACGTCAAACTATTCTCCCGTGTCGTGTCGATATACCCCATCAAGGCGGGACGGGAACTCACGTAAGCCACCATCGCCATGATAAGGAAAACACCCGCATACTTCGCGAAATTCCGCCCCCATGAACTCTTCTGCACGCGGGAAGACAGGCGCACGATAGAGAACCACACGCACATGGCGGGGAACATGATGAAGTAAGCGATCTCCTCGCTGCAAATCATCCCGCCTATAAACGTTCCGGCATGCCGCGGAAGTGACAACCAAAAAGTGATGTCGCGAACGAAATCAATATCCTGCCAGATACGGTCTATGAAGTTCAAGAAAGTCAGGAATACTAAAGTCGCCACTGCCGCAATAATCTGGTAAGAAGTCAGCGTCGAGAAAAACAACCCGACGGCTGCATAAGTACATATCAAAAGGAAAAGACCGAGTATCCCGGTAAGAATCTGCAATACATCAAAGTTCTCTACCGCGAACAGACTGAATATCACGTACACGATAAAAATAGATACCAACACGAGCGCAAAAATCACCATGGACAAGTATTTACCCAAGATAATCTGCGCGTTCGTCATCGGCGACGAGTACAAAAGTTTCATTGTTCCCCCGGCAAGATCTTTGCTTACCAATCCCATCGTCAGTAAAGGGATGTACAAGAAAAGATAGTTCTGTACCTCGTAAAAAAGGCGACCGAAAATACTGGAACTGATAAACATGGGATCGTACCCCATCGCTTGCTGTTTCTCGATCATCGTGACGGAACCCGTGAAAATCAAACCACATTGAAAAGTAAATATGATCAACACCAACCAAGCTATAGGCGAGTAAAACAACATCTGTAACTCGGTTTTCGCTATTTTATATATCATTCTCATAATCTAAATTTTAAGTATCAACGTCCCCGGCGCCGAAGCCATATCAAGATTCCGGCAAACGCGAGTATAACGGGAATAACTACCATGAACACGATCTTCCATACCTCCATGGCAGACTCGCTAATATTCAATTTCCTGTCTATCGGCTCCGCACGGGAAGTATTCACGGGCAATTCCTCGTGTGACAACCAGTAGAAACCGGAACGAGCCAACTCGTAATTAAAATTGCGAACTTCCCGCCTGCCCGTGGCAAATTCCCCGTTACTCAAGCAATCCGTGTTGCCGGAGATAACTACACGTTGTTGCTTGCCGTTCACGTCGCGGCTCAAAGCTATTACCGTGGCGAAAACTCCGGCACGGTCACTCGCTTCCGATTCATAAACAATCGAATCACGCGTGAAGTCCGCGCCCCGTGTCCTGTTCCAGCATCCCACCGTGTCGGTGGTAAACAACGGCGTGACCGTCACCCCCTCGACGGGAGTGTATTCCAAACCGCAGCCCGGCATGGCAACGCAGCCCTCGTATATCCGGATTATATCCAACCCCGGCCATAATTTTATTCCTTCTTTCGTCGGTAAAGCCTGTATCAGGTCAGCCTGAAGATCTTTTGTCGGTTGCACCAGCTGCCCCGGCATAAAGCGGACACCGAACCGCTCGACAAGCGGGTTCATCAGTTCCTGTCTTCCCGGCCCGCCGAGTATAAAGAGATTGCCGCCCCGGTCAACGAAGGCGTCCAGATGCACTTTTTCACGCTCGCTCAAAGGCGACCTTAACTCGGAAATCACCAGTATATTGATACTGTCCGGGATAGCCTGATCCGCTCGCACTTCCTCTATATCGAACCCCTGATTCACCATAGAGCTTCGAATATTCCTGTCGCTGGAAATACGCTTGTATTCCCGGTCGGCTTCCCGGTTGATATCGCGTTCACCATGCCCGGTAAGGAAGCCTATCGTCGGTACGTCCATCACCAGACGTTTGAATGCGGCGGAAATCTCGCCTTCCATCGGGGACTCCTTCCATCCCCCGTGATAATAGAAACGTAAATAAGACTTTTGCCCGTTCTCCCGTTCGATCACGCGTATTGTCTTGTTGCCCTCCGCGCTCAAATCCTCTATTTTCTTCATCTCCTCCGGCGACAGGAAAATAGAGAAAGGAATCCCGTAATTGTCACATATCCGTTCTGCCCGTTCTCTGTCGTTCAAGTCGGGATACTGCTCGTCCAGTTCCTCGTTACCCGCGTTGTCATAGAAATAAACGTAACGCAACTTCATATCCGGTTTAAAACGCACGTAATCACGGAAATTGCCCATGTCATGATTAATATGATCGGGTAGCGTGCTCCAAAACTCCTTGTCAAGCACATTCGTGTAAGTCGTGATCTTCACCTTTCCGTCAAGTAACTTCACGATATTCTGGCTTCCCTCGCTCAGCGTATTTCCCTTCGTTCTCGTGGCATCGTAATACGACATCAGCATCGGGCGGGAACTCAGATACCCCAATCCCATCGCCAACACGAATACACCAAGGTAGGCGCCCCAGCGGACTGTCCATCCCCGCTTCTGCACCCGGTTGATCAACCGGAGCGTTGTCCATGTCAAGAATATAGCGATCACGATCAGGAAATAAAGCACGTCTTCGCTGCATATTAACCCGTGAATAAACTCGAACACCCTGCCCCGGATTGAAAGCCAATAAGTGATATCCCGCACGAACTCGTAGTTCTGACCCACGTCGCCCACGTAATTGAACAGGATGAGAATCATCAAAGTACCGAACACCGCCACCACTTGATAAGAAGTCAGACTGGAAACAAACAACCCGATAGCGGCATAAGCGCACAACAAAAGGTAAAGTCCCAGAATACCCGTCAACACGTAAGGAATATCTATATTCTCGATCGTGAACAAACCGAATATCACGTAAAACAATATCACGCCCATCATCGCCAGCCCGAATACCATCAAAGCCATGTATTTACCGGCTACCACCTGAATATTGCGTAAAGGCGCCGACTGCAACAACTTTATTGTCCCCCCGTTCAAGTCGCGACTGATCATATTCATCGTCAACAAGGGAATATACAAATAAAGAGAGCCTTGTATCGACTCCATTAATCCCGCGAACACGCTGCCCGTCACTCTCCACATCTCGTATCCCATCGCTTGGCGTACCACGATTCCCTCCAACGAATCAGAAATAGTCATTCCGACCTGATAAGAGAACACGACCAGCAACAACCACGCCACGGGCGAGAAGAACAAAGATTGCAATTCCATCTTTGCTATTTTAAATGCCATCTTCATAAATTCTCGATTTTAATGTTTCTTACTCTTGGCGGACAACTCGGCGAACACGTTATCCATAGAACTCTTCTCGGCACGAATCTCCAGCAATTGCCAGTTGCGAGCCACGCTTGTTTCCACGATCTTGGTGATCGCCTCGCGGGAGTCCGAGAAATTTACCCGGTAATTCATGCCACCCGTGTTCTCGGCATCCACCACCCCGGGCAATACCTTTAGTTCCTCCGCCGAAGGCATTGACGCCAAAGTCACGAATATCGTGCTGGGAACAATATAATTGTCAAACTCCTCCACCGTGCCGGAAAAGACTACCTGTCCTTCCTCGATCATCCGTATATAATCACACGTCGCCTGTACCTCCGACAGAATATGCGTCGATAGAATCACCGTTCTATCCTCACCGATCTCTTTTATCAAGTGGCGTATCTCTATGATCTGGTTCGGATCCAAACCGTTCGTCGGCTCGTCCAGCACCACGAATGCCGGATTGTGAATAATCGCCTGCGCAATCCCCACCCGCTGCTGGTAACCGCCCGACAAGTTACGAATCAACCGCTTCCGGAAATGGCCTACCCCACAACGTTCCATTACACTTTTCACCGCTCCCGCGACTTCGTCTTCCGGAATACGACGGATATTCGCCGTGAACGCCAGAAACTCCTCCACTGTCAAATCACCATACAACGGGGGTTTCTGCGGCAGGAAACCGATATGCTTTTTTGCTTCTACCGGATTGTCACGCATGCTCACGCCCTTGATGTAAACGTCCCCCTCTGTCTGCTTCAACACCCCGCACATGATATTCATCGTGGTTGATTTCCCCGCCCCGTTAGAACCGAGCAAACCATAAATTCCATTTTCCGTTATCTCGAAATTAATATCCCGGATAGCCCATTGAACACTGTATCGATGAGACAGATGTTCTACTTTTACGATTGATTTTTCCATACAATATTGTTTTGAGTAAAAAATTATCACACTTTTTTCCACACGTATAGAATACCCGAAAACAAAAATGGTACTATCAATATCGGTATTAAATCAAAACCGGGAGCAATTTATTTATCTCAAATCTGAATTCATTTTCACAATACAACACCCCTCGTTACCATATAGTCGATAGACAAAGGTCGTGCCAGACAGACACGACCTTTCAAACACAAAAACATTTTATATCTATTTGAAAAACTTATTCAATTTAATCAATAATCCCTCGTAATACGCCTTATCATCACGGTGAGCCGTGGCAACTTTTCCTTTTACCAAATCACGCACTTTTCGTAGCATCACGATATTATAGTACCCGAGTTCACTGATAGCGTCCACGAAAACCGTATTTTGAAACGGTGATACATAACGTCCAAAATTATTATCAAACAAGGCACGTGCTACGGAACCCTTCCCGTAACGTGCTTCAATTTGCTGCAACTGTTCATACCATATTTTTGATACTCCGGATTCATCCAAACCATAAGCTCGTATCTCATCCAAAGAAGGTAATGGCGACATTTCCGACGGGACGAAACGCGAATCGTTCGTCAAAGCAGCCATACACCCTCCACCACCGGCACTAAATCCGGAAAGCAGAAATGCATTCTGTAAAGCTTTTTCGGTTGTTGTTAATTTCCGCCCTTGTATTGTAGGGGCAAATATCTTCAAGTATAAATCATCGTAATATTCCCGAACCGAGTAAGGCACTTTTTCTTTTGAAACGTGCGAAGAGAGGGTTACATTCGTTGCCAATGTCGACAAAAAGGAATATGAAACCCGATTAATTATATTAGCTGATGCACTTATATCCAAATCAAATTTATCGGATAATTGCGGGGCATTAATCCATTCACTGTGAAGTAACTCGTTTATTACCCAAGCTAATGATTCTTTTTGTTTTTTGCGATCCAATGCCCTTACCGGCTCCCCGTCCGTCCCGTCTTTCACTTGTGTCAGGTATATACCTCCTACCTGATACAATACGTTCATCAAATAACGGAAATATTGTTGCTGAATCTGCAAATAAATCCCGGAACGATATCTCAAATCCTCGTCGTCCTTGATCCATTCATTCATATTTTCAAGAATATACTTTAAATTCTTGATACCGTACGTTCCTGCCTTTACGGGATCGTCACCCAAATCCTCCTCAAAAGCACTGGGGTCGTAACGATTACTTATCTGTTGCCGTCCATAACGATAGTAAGGATCTCCCGCTTTCTCGTCAATCCATTTTTCAGCGATAGCGGCTTCTTCCCACATATCCTTGGCTTGAGGAATCGGACTATACAACCACTTGATAACATACTCGTCATACACGCCCAGCCCCGGGGGTGTCAATTTCACCCCTTTGTCACCGGGTTGCGCCACGTAATTAAAACGAGCGTAGTCCATAATGGAAGCCGTCGTCCCGTATTCACGAGTGAAACTTGCCGAACGTAAAGAATCCACCGGTATAGCTGCCGACCCTGCCATATTGTGCATCAATCCTAACGTGTGCCCGATCTCGTGGGCGATCACGTAAGCTATCGATTCGTCCATAATATCCTTCGGCATCTTTTTCGCCCGAACTCTGGAATCTACCTGTGCGGTCTGCACGAAACGCCAATTATTAATCAACTGTATAATATTATTATAGACGATAACCGAAGCGTTAACAATCTCTCCGGTTGTCGGATCCACCCAAGAAGGCCCCATAGCATTAGCGTCCGGAGTAGGCAAATAACGCAAGCAAGAATATTTCAGGTTATCCGGATCAAAACTCGGGTCATTCACGGGGAAATCACGAACTTGAATCGCATTCTTGAAACCGATCTTCTCGAAAGCTTGATTCCAGATCAAAACACCCGCTTTGATCGGTTCTCTCCACTCATCGGGAAAAGCGTCATCCACGTACCACACGATCGGCTTCACGGGTTCCACCAACTCACCACGCTCCCACGCCTTGATGTCTTTCGGTTCTAAACGCCAACGATTAGCTAGATTATATAAACGTAATCCATCCTCTGTCTGCGAAATTTCTCGAAAGGGAAGAGTCCCGTTTTCGTGACTACCGTTATAAGTCGGAAATATTCCTACACGAGAATCTTGAACACGAGGATTCATTTTCTTTTCCGGTAATAAAAGCATTGAGATAACCGAACGGGTTGAAACTTTTCCCAAAGACGCTTTAAAAATAGCGAACTCCATACCGATCTGCACCTCTTGGTTTATCTCCACGGAAACATTATCCTCGAAAGCTTTTACTTTCCCGAAGAACGAGGATTCTTTCATAAGGGTATTTTTAAACATACCGGTATATCCTTCAGGAGAAAGTTCCGGGTTATTATTCAAAAGTTCCGTCACGTCAATTACCACCGCCGTGCTATCGGTATTATAAGCCACAACAGGGAAACGCTTGTATAAACGCGGAATGAAATTTCTTTCCACTGCTTTACGAGCCCAAGCCTCATCCGTGCCTCGTGAATAAGCAACATTCTTCTTATTAAAGAAAACAGTAGAGTCCTGTATCACGACTTCCAGCAACATCGGGTTCTGATACTTGAATCCCAAATTCACGAACATCGGTTCGGAAGTTGCCGATACTGTACCTCCCAACAATACATCCCGTCCCATGTATTTTAATGGATATTCGAAATAAATCTTACCTCCAATCTTATGTACGGTTACAAAATCGCCTTTAGCAGTCACCACATTAGGCTTTTTTAACAACTCATCATACTTACTTTTCTTTTTAACTACCTCTTCACTTTTTTGTTCTGTTTTGTCTTTTTTCCTCTTTCTATCTGCCCCAAATGTAAGCATACAAGGAGCCATTATTGCTAGTATTAGCAATAGCACATAAAATTTTCTCATTTCCTAAAATTTAAGATTTAAACATACAATGATTTATTTCCAATATATCATAGAAACACATTACTATTCGGTTACCGCATTTGCATCCCCTATCTTCTGTATATCAAAATTGAACTTCTCTAAAAAATAATTCCTCAGAATATCATATTTCTTTTTTACCAGAGGATACGTCAAATCTTCAGCCCACTCCTCCGAAGTCCGGTTGCGCATTCCACTTAAAAAAGCATCCAGATCGGCACTTTCACTTAGAGTTGAAGAAGGCCATGGGTCTTGCGTACTCCATTCCGTACCTTTGCTATCAGCAACAAAACCTCTCTCTCGGGCATAATTCCAATTCGTTGGATCAGAACTAGCCTTACCGTAATAATTACTTACACCATAAAACTCCCCGGGAATATCAAATTTTGAAAGCCAACTTCCCCAAAGTTTGGATTGTAAATCATTTTTAAAAGCAACCTTATCCGCTTGAGTCATATTCTTCACCTCCTCCGAACAATGACTGACGACCATTTGAGTCTGAACAACACGGCTATTCATCATCGTTTCAGCTCCCGTGAAAGACACATATTTCAAGGTTGAGGTCAGAAATATCTTGTAAGGCATAAATTTCTCATGAAATTCTGCCGGATAAAATCTAAACCAACATTCTCCCAATAGATCCAAAACATTTCCCGCGTATAGCGGATTCGGCTGAGTATACTCGTAATCGCCCCAAGTATTATTCACGTCCACCTGCAACCATTTCAAATCCGCTTCTATATACTCGTACAAAACAAACGTCCCGTATTTATCATGCAAATCCACGATACGGTCATCCGCGGGAGAATTTCCTTGCGGTAAAGTATATTCCTGTGTCAACGAAGGTATTTCCCCCAACTTGCTATCCTCGGCACAAGCCAACATTCCCAGTGCCACAAACATCAACCAATATATCTTTTTCATACTACATCATTTTTTTAATCTTGTCATTCTTCAACCCCCGATCTCTTGGGTTCGTAAGCCGAAGCATTTTGCTCCAGTCTAACGTTATTTCGTATTGCCTCATTGGGTAGAGGAAGCGTGTACAACGGGTCTTTCTCACGCAACGTGTATATTACCCACGGATCGCTTTTTCGATAACGATATCTATGTGTAATAGAAGGCATCCCATAACGACGTAAATCAAACCACCGTTGCTCGTCAAAACACAATTCCAAACGTCGTTCCAAACGTACTTCCTCCAACAAATTTGCCGGGACATTCTCTATATTCGTGTATCCCGTAATCCGGTTACAGCGCACCTCGTTCAAATCCGCCAAAGCCTCACCCGTCATCCCCTTTTGCACGTAAGCTTCCGCACGATTCAAATAAGCTTCGGAAATCCGAACCGTATTCACGGGAGTAGCGGATCCACTCATCCAATCATAATCCTTTTTTAATAAACGATTGGTCGAATATTCGCCCATATCAAACCACATCCCGGGTCGACAATCATTTTTATCATACCTTGAAAGAAGATCAGCCGAGGGACCAAAAAACTGGATATTCACTCCGACACCATAAATCCATTCTACTTCCGAATGATCGTAAGAACACATGAAAAAGTTACTCCCGCTAAATTTCGTGTAGTCGGTCAAGCCTTCGGAATATTGAATAGCTTTATTCGCTGCCACGATCACGCTATCCCATCGTTCCATATGTAAATATACCCGGGATAACAAGATATTAACCGTCGGTAAATTAATACGGTAATTTCCCCTTCGTTTCGGGTATTTTTCAAACAAAGCTGACGATTCTCTTAAATCTTCTACGATCTGCATGTAAACCTCTTCTACTGTATTTCGGGGCATCCCATTCTCCTCTATATCAGCGGAAAGCTTAAGAGGAACTCCCAATGCTTTTTTATTATAATTATAAGGTTCACCAAAGGTATTCACCAACATAAAATAATAGTACCCCCGCAAAGCCAAAGCCTCCGCTTTCACCTGATCACGAGCCTCGATCTCCCCTCTTGCTTTGTCAATTCCATCCAAAACAGCATTAACACCCATGATACGAGAATATGTACTAGTGTAAGTTTCCCAATTAGTCCGAATAACTTCTTCACTCTCCCACATATCCGGTTGCCAAGATTGAAAACCATAAGAAGCCATCACATCGGACAACTCATCATAATACTCTGATTCATAATATTCAATATCATCATCCAAAAAATAAAGATTTGCATACTGTACATAAGTAACATACCCGGAGCCCAATAGAAATTCATCAAAATCCGATACCGTTGTCACGATCACCTCGTCTTGAGATTTCTTTTCCAAAAAATCGGAACACCCCATCGGGATCAACACCCCGATTAAACTCATTATCTGTAATATTCTAAATATCTTCATGTCCTATCATTTTAAATTTCCAACTACTAAAATGCTATTTGTATAGACAAAGAGGTAATCCGACGAGCCGGCCAATTCCCTGTTTCCGGGTCCAACCCGTCCCATTTCTTGTCGAAAACCCATATAAACGGATTCGTCATACTCGCTTTTACCTGCATACGTTGGATATATAACCGTTTCAACCACTGGGGATTCAACTCGTAGGCCAACGAGAGCGAACGACAACGGATAAAATCCGTGTTCGCCACCAGTTGATCCGATAAATTATACAAATGATAAAGATTCTCCAAGGTACTCGTTGACTCTGTAGTTACAGGTATATCTATTTTCTCATTTCCAAGCCCCGGCAAGGAAGGTATACTCGTTCGTGCCTCGTCTCCTTGTGTTTTCCAACGATTTATCAATTTCCGGGAAACATTCTGTTCCGGCATCGGAAGACCATTCACCTGAACAGAGGCTCCCGGATATAACTCGGGCAAACGTCCATGCCCTCCCCATTGTACCGCGAACAAAGCGTACAGTGACCAACTTTTGTACTTGAACATGGTATTCAGTCCACCGGAAAAGTCCGGCGTAAACTTCCCGGATTCGACTAAAAAATCCAAAGCACTGTCAGCACCCTCGATATCCATATTTTTGAACAGCGGTCGACCATCCTCGGAATCCAATTTATCAAATTCATAAGAATAAAACGTCGAAAACGGTCTACCGTTCACTATACTTGTCCCGTTGAGATAATCACTCAATTGATTCACTCGCTGATTCTTTTCCACTTTATTACGGGTAACCGAAGTATTCAATGAAAGATGCCAACTAAAATCCTTCGTTTGCACGGGAACAACCTCAATCACGAAATCATACCCGTAATTCTTCATATTAGAACCGGACACCACGCTATTTCCCATTCCATTCTCGTAAGGAACATTACGCGAAGCGAGTACATAACTCTTTTTATCAAAATAATTGAACGTGAAATTCAATCGTCCTTTCAACAAGGAAGCATCCACTCCGAAATTGTACGTTTTCGTCTTTTCCCATCCAAGCTCCGGATAGGGCAACGATTTCACTTCCATAATATACGATTGATACAAATGATTCAGTGTCCCGGTCGAGGCAATCAAATAAGGAGATACCGAAGGTACCGCGTTACCTTGATAACCGAATGAACCGTATAAATCCAAATTATTCAACCACCACCAATCACCCACAAACACCTCTTGTTTCACTCGCCATTTCACCCCAGCAGACCATGTAGGTTCCACCCGTTTATTTTTATCTTGGGAAAATCGGTTCGATGCATCCAAACGGGCATTCAGATTCACCACGTAACGATTATCATACGTGTAAATAGCTGAAGCATACTCGCTCAACTCGTTCTCGAGCCGATTGATTACAGAAGCACTTCCTGTTGCAATCGTCATGTTATCCATTGTGCGGTTTCCGTTTAAATAAGTGGCGGGAGGCACGGCAAAAGTCTCTCCCCGTTCCGGCAAATAACCATAACGTTTCGTTGTTTCACCTTTTGTTTTTACAGAATTCGTTTCTATCCCAAGTTGTAAGGTCAACCGATGTTTATCCTGAAATAAACGGTCATACACCAAACTATTCCGAACGGTAATCGTCGTCGTGTTTACCAAATCCATTTCCAGCAACCCGCCAAAAGGCAGTGGAGACGATTTCATTTCCGTGCTGTTCGCTTGAACTGTCCCGAATTCGTAGCCGCGCATCTGTGTGATATAAAACGAACGCTCACTGGCATACTTCTTTGAATTAGCAGAAGATGAAGTATAGGAAAACAATCCTTGATATTCCAACCCGGGCAAAAGTTTCCACTTCAAATCGATCGTTGTTCCCCAAGTTCTCGTGCTGTTTGAACTCCCCGTGTTATCCAACTCATTCAGAATATTATAATCATATACATCTTTATTCGGCATTGCATAACTAGCGGTCCCTCTTTTTCCGTGATAATACAATGAACCATCCTCGTTGTATGCCGGAATAACCCGGGTCGTATTGTAGGCATAATTAAAAGGATCTACCCCGTAAGCAAAACCGTCGACCTCCCGGATCGTTCCTTTCAACAACAAATTAGCAATCAGACTCTCCCCGAAAACAGCCGTCGTGTTTGAAGTGGCGGTAAACGAAGTAACCTCATTCCCTTTTGCCTCTCCTTTTTCTTCCGTGAAACTAAAAGAAGTCCTATTCATCAATTTTTCAGATCCTCCGCTAATACTGATTGCATGGGAATGATTAAATGAATTCCGGAATAACAACTTAAACCAATCCGTATTTTGGCGTGCCATTTTCTGGTATTCCTTATCCATCTCCTCCACCGTAATTTCCTTATTTGTCAATTTCTGTACCAACCCGGCGTAACCGATAGGCAAAATTCGGGAAGTATACTTACGATGTTCACCATATATATCTTTCGAAAATTGCATATGCTCGGCTGAATTCATCCGGTCATACAACCCGTAACGAGGACGTTGCCCGATAGAAAAACTACCGTTATAATTCACGGCAAGTTGCCCTTGCTTCGCTTTCTTTGTCGTGATCACTATCACGCCATTCGCCGCCTTTGAACCGTAAATTGCAGTAGCGGAAGCATCCTTCAGCACCGTGATCGTCTCTATATCATACGGATTCAACCAAGAAATTGCGTTCCCCGCCAATTGCCTGATGTCATCGGCATCCATCGTAAACTTCGTGTTATCATCCGAATTGAAAGGCTGAGGATCCCGTTGTACTACCCCGTCGACCACCCAGACCGGTTCTTGACTCCCCAACAACGTGGAAGTACCCCGTACTCGGATTTTAGACGTCGCCCCGACCTGTCCGCTTGTATTCCTTACCAACATTCCGGGTACAACACCTTGCAACATCTGGTCAATAGAAGAAACTCCGGCCATCATCACCTCGGCAACTTTCACGTTGGTAGACGCACCCGTGTAATTCCCCTTTGACACGTTACCGTATCCCGTTACCACAACATCTTCCAATGTCTCGACGTCTTCCTGCATTTGAATTCGGTATTCCGTTTTTCCCTCCACTAAACGCAGATACTGAGTTTTCATCCCCACGAAAGTAACTACTAACGTATCAATTCCCTCTACAACATTCAACGAAAATTCCCCATTCGTGTTTGTTGCTGTCCCGACCGTTGTTCCCTTGAATAACACCGTTACTCCCGGGAGCGGCTCTTTATTTGCATCAGTAACCCTTCCTTTGATCATTCTGGCACGTTTCTCTTGTCCATTTTTATCCTCCGTTGGCACTCGCTTGATAACAACAATTTCATCTTTCACGTCATACATGAAACCGACTTTATCTAACACCCCCCGCAACACCGTTTCCCACGGTTCTCCTTTAGCAACGACAGAAATCAGCTCCATACCCTTAAACAGAGAGGAATTATACAAGAAATTCAACCCGGTCTTCTCTTTCATCACCTCCACGAATTTCTCCAATTTTACCTTTTTCAAATCCAAGGAAATAGTGTCTTGTACGTTTCTCGCCCCATATCCCGAGAAACTTCCCAATGACAGTACCATTGTTAAACCCAGCACGTGAAAAAAGCTTCTCCATTTAAAAAGCCATTTCCACTTCAAACATTGATTTTTTTTCATATATTTGTAAATTACTTGTTAAGATGAGATAATGGGCTGCGAACCTGAGAAATTTGTCGTCCGTTATCTCGTTTTAGTTTATTTATATAAAATCACGTGATTTCTTTCCACCCGATACTTCAAATCCCCCGTGCGGGATAAAGCGTCGAAAAATACATTAATATCATCATAACGTTTCAAATTACCTGTAAATAACAGGCTTTTCAGACTTTCATCTTCAAAAAGAACGGATATATTATACCATCTCTCCAAG
>OHAT01001813.1_pt1 | contig 17552 bp, 16 predicted proteins | sample 1577141 | NCBI WGS metagenome assembly OHAT01 (sample SAMEA3541578, study PRJEB24748) | human gut metagenome | biome: human gut; feature: human-associated habitat; material: faeces | place: China | collected 2012 | reverse complement strand
GAAACCCTTGGAGTTAATACGCGGGCTTTTGATGAAAGCGTAATACGCACGGTATATTAATGCATAAGCATCTAATAGAAAAAGTTTGTCCATTCTTAAAAATCTTTAGTTTTTTCATTGTAAAAGTACAAAAAAATACCGTATTCCGTCTTTTATTACTACTTTTGTGCACAAATTAACCTGCATGGACAAATTACAGCAAATCAAATTGCCTATTGACAAGGAGTTTGAGGAATTTAGAAGGTTGTTTGACTCTTCGCTCCAAAGTTCCAATTCTTTACTTAGTGAGGTGTTATCCTATATTAAGCAGAGAAATGGCAAGATGATGCGTCCCATATTGGCGTTGTTGATTGCTAAATTATTCGGTGAAATCAATGATTCTACGCTTCATGCGGCTCTTTCATTGGAGTTGCTCCATACGGCCAGCCTGGTGCACGATGATGTGGTGGATGAGAGTGACAAGCGCCGTGGGCAGTCTTCGGTAAATGCTATCTATAATAATAAGGTGTCGGTTCTGGTAGGCGACTATATGCTGGCAACCAGCCTGAAGCATTCTGCCATGACCCGCGAGATTACAATTGTAGATTTGGTGGCTTGTTTGGGACAGAACTTATCTGAAGGCGAGATTATTCAATTGGCGAATATTAATGCTTCTGAGTTCTCGGAAGAAGTGTATTATGATGTCATTCGTAAAAAGACGGCTGCATTGTTTACTGCCAGTGCGGAAGCGGGGGCTATTTCGGTGCATGCATCCGATGAAATGGTGAAAAATGCTCGTCTGTTTGGCGAAATGATTGGTATTGCTTTCCAGATAAAGGATGATATTTTCGACTATTATTCTTCTGATGAGATAGGTAAACCTACCGGGAACGATATGCGTGAAGGGAAGCTGACATTGCCGGCTTTGTATGTGTTGAATATGTTTGATGATGAGGAGATGCGGAAACTGGCGCTACGCATCCGGGCATTAGACGCTTCGGATGAAGATATTGCCCGTTTCATCGAATATACTAAGGTGAAGGGAGGGATAGAGTATGCCAGGCAGGCAATGGTGGATTATCGTAATAAAGCGTTGGCTTTACTTCCACAATCAGCCGGTCAAGCTGTAAAAGATGCTTTGACTGCTTATATTGATTATGTGATTGAAAGAGATAAATAGTACGATTGTTGAAGATATGTACTTCAAAAAGTTCGGGCGTAGTCTTTTATACAATAAGGATCACGCCCGAACTTTTTGAGGTACGCCTTTCTTTGGTAGAAGGTTTACCTTTAAAATAACCGGAATAGATAAGGCTCATTCCGGTCACTTTAAATGTGGTTGTTATTTAAATAGTGAAACAGTTCTTTGTTTAGAAGAACTTGGTTTCTTGACCTACAATTTCTGAGAGAAGCAGATTGGCCAGGCGGCTTGTTCCTAAGCGGAATAACTCGTTTGTCAGCCATTCTTCACCTAACACTTCTTTTACAATGGTATAGTAAACCAAAGCATCGTGTACGGTATTAATTCCTCCGGCGGGTTTGAATCCTACTTTGCGGCCTGTTGTCATATAGTATTCTTTGATAGCCTCGCACATCACCAAGGCAGCTTCAGGAGTAGCGGCGGGGTTTTCCTTTCCGGTAGAGGTCTTGATGAAATCGGCTCCGGAATACATCGATAGAATGGACGCTTTTTTGATGTTGGATGCGCTTCCCAGTGCTCCGGTTTCCAAGATCACTTTCAGGTGATGCTCACCACATACAGCTTTTAATTCTTCTATTTCATCACACATTCCTTCGTAATCCCCACTCAGGAACTTGCCTACCGGGATAACGATATCTATCTCATCGGCTCCGGTATGGAGAGCCATGGCTGTTTCGGCTACCTTTACTTCGGTAAAGGTTTGCGAGGAGGGGAAACCGCCCGATACACAGGCTATGTTTACATGATCTGCTTCCAAGGTGTCGTTGACTACTTCTGCCATATTAGGATATACACAGATTGCGGCTACATTGTCCAGATCAGGGTACTTGTCAACAAATTCATTTACTTTTCCGGTGAATTTCATTACACTTTCATCTGAATCAGTACACTTTAAAGTGGTTAGGTCAATGCAATGGAACAGGAATTTCTTTACGTCCGGTGTATTGTTTTCTGCTACATGTTTTTCGATGAGTAGGGCAGTTTTCGCTTTTACATCCTCATCGTGCAAACGGATGTTATACTTGGCAAGTGCTTCTTCGTACTTGCTGTGCTCAGGTCCATGATCGTGGTCATGACGATGTTCATGTCCACCTTCGAATTCGTGATTATGTTCCATAATTCTTTATAATTTGGGATTGTTTTTATGTCTGTCTTTATCTCTATTTGTTTTCTTCTCCAAGTTTTGACGGAAGGCTTCGGTCAGGTTTACTCCGGTCTGGTTGGCCAGACAGATAAGGACCCACAGTACATCTGCCATTTCATCGGCAAGGTTGTCTTTCTCTCCTTGCTTGAAAGACTGATCTCCGTATTTGCGTGCCATCACACGTGCCAGTTCGCCTACTTCCTCGGTCAGAACGGCCATATTGGTCAGTTCGCTGAAGTAACGTACACCATACGTTTTAATCCAGCGGTCCACTTCTTTTTGTGCTTCTTCCAGTGTCATTATTCCTTGTTTTTGGTGTCCATACATATAGTAACAGGACCGTTGTTCAGAAGTTCAACTTTCATGTCTGCTCCGAATTCTCCGGTTCCTACTTCTTTGCCCAGACCGATGCTCAGTTCTTGGCAGAAATAATTGTAGAGGGGGATGGCTACATCGTGCTTTGCAGCACGGATATAGGAGGGACGGGTGCCTTTTTTTGTAGATGCGTGTAGTGTGAATTGGCTGATCACCAATATGTTGCCTCCTACCTCTAGGATAGATTTATTCATGACTCCATTTTCATCGTCAAAGACTCTCAGTCCTATTATTTTTTTGCATAACCAGTCGGCATCTTCTTGTGTATCAGCTTCTTCAATGCCAACCAATATCATGAATCCTTCTTTTATCGCCGATTTGCATACGCCTTCTATGGTAACAGAGGCGTGGCTTACTCGTTGAATAACTACTCTCATATTTATATTCTTTAATTTCTTGTTAGAAAAATTCTAGTTGTTTATCGGTAATGTCTCCGCTTCTACAATGGACAATATGTTGCCGGCTTCTTGCCTGGACTGATACGAGGCAGAGCATGTCCCTGTAGTAGATGTATGCAAAGGTAGGAAATCCCTTTTATTCTGTGAGATTTTCTTTGATATTTTTAGCGGCTGCTTCACCTACCACGGCTGCAATCTCTTCCAGTGAGGCTTGCCTGATGCGGCTGACGCTTTTGAATGTTTTCAGCAGGGCGGTCTTTCTTTTTTCGCCTATTCCCTTGATATTGTCCAAGGCGGACGCCACCTGACTCTTGCTTCGTTTGTCCCGGTGGAAGGTGATGGCGAAGCGGTGTACCTCGTTCTGTATGTTTTCCAACAGATGGAACAAGGGAGTGCTTTGCTTCACACCGATGGTCAGCGGAGGGAATCCGTATAACAATTCCGAGGTACGGTGCTTGCGGTCTTTGGCCAGTCCGGCTATGGGGATATCCAGATGAAGTTCGTCCTCTATCACTTCTCTCACCACTTCCATTTGCCCCTTTCCACCGTCGGTAATGATGAGGTCGGGCAGGGGGGAACCTTCCTCTATGGCACGGCTATACCGGCGGCGTACCACCTCTTTCATCGAGGCGTAATCGTCGGGTCCGGTCACAGTCTTGATGATGTATTTCCGGTACTCCTTCTTGCTTGGTTTCGCCTTTTTGAAAACGACGCAGGCGGCCACCGCGTCCGAGCCTTGAATATTGGAATTATCGAAACATTCGATGTGGTTCGGTAGTTTTTTCATGTGCAGCTGCTCCTGGATTTCTTTCATCAGACGGACGCTTCTTTGTTCAGGATTCAACTTTTCCGCCTGTTTCAAGCGGTCCACTTTATACTGTTTCACGTTCATTACGGAAAGATCCAGCAAATGCTTCTTTTCTCCTCGTTGGGGAACGGTAAAGGATACATTGTTCATCTCCATATCCAGTTCAAAAGGTACGATGATTTCGCGGGAAGTGCTCTTATATCGTTCACGCATCTCAATAATGCCCAATTGTAGAAGTTCTTCTTTCGTTTCGTTCAGACGTTTCTTGTATTCGAAGGTGAAGGCTTGGTTGATGCATCCGTTTGTGATATGCAGATAGTTGATATAGGCTGAATTTTCTTCCATTTCAATGGAGAACACATCCACATTATGAATGATGGAATTAACGACTTCGCTCTTGGAACGATAGTTTTCTATCAAGTCATATTTCTCTTTTATTTTCTGTGCTTCCTCAAATTTCATTTCGGCAGCAAGCGCTTGCATCTCTTCCATCAGCAGGTCACTTACAATCTGGGTATCTCCTTTCAGAATATTTTTGATTTCACCGATATTCTTCATGTATTCTTCGTGTGGCTGCTGCCCGATGCAGGGCCCTTTGCAGTTCTTTATGTGATATTCCAGACATACGTTGAACTTGCCGGCGCGAATGTTTTCGGGACTTAGATTGAGTTTGCAGGTACGGATGGGGTAGAGCTTTTTGATCAAGTCCATCACGGCAAGCATGGAGGGCATGTGACTGTACGGACCATAATAAGAGGACCCGTTGCGGATGACTTGCCGGGTTTTGAAAATACGTGGGAAATATTCGTTGCTTACACAAATAGAGGGGTAAGTCTTGTCATCTTTCAGCAATACATTGTAACGTGGCTTGTATTTCTTTATCAGGTTGTTTTCGAGTAAAAGGGCGTCTTCTTCTGTTTTTACCACGATATAACGGATATCTGCAATTTTGCTGACCAGCAATCGTGTCTTGCCGTTGGGGTGTTCTCTATTAAAATAAGAAGAGACTCTGCGCTTCAGGTTTTTTGCCTTTCCAACGTAGATAATGGTTCCTTCGGAGTTCAAGTATTGGTAAATGCCGGGGCTGTCGGGCAGGTTTAGTACAATTCCTTTCAGATAATCATTGGTTGTAATCTCTTCTTTTTCCATACATGCTTATTGAATATTGCCGGTTGGCAGAACTGTTTCTTGAGTTGATGTTGCAACCGCAACATCCTATATCTTTCGGTTGTAACATTATATATCTTCAAGCTGTAACATTATATATCTTACAGCCTGAAGATATATATCTTTCGGTTTCATCGTCCATCTCATTCCATAGTTCTCTTTTTATTGTGAACGATGATGGGGGCCCGTTTTGACGGACATGTTGTGTGACACTATAAAGTAAGCAGTGTATCCACCGTGATATCTTCGGGGAATGCCTTTCTGCCGTTCAGACCTCCCAGTTCGATAATGAAATTGATGAAAATCTTTTTGGCGCCACATCTTTGTACCAAGCGATGAGTGGCCGCCATGGTTCCGCCGGTAGCCAATAAATCATCGTGCAGCAGAACCACGTCGTTCTCATCGATGGCGTCTTTATGTATCTGAATGTTCCATACTCTTTTGCGTATGTTTCCTCTACTACTTCTGCGGGAAGTTTGCCCGGCTTGCGTGCCATCACGAATCCGGCACCTAACCGTGCCGCCAGCGCACCACCCATAATGAAGCCACGCGATTCAATACCTACTACTTTGGTGATGCCTTTGTCCTTGTACATCTCGTATAGAGTATCTAGTATTTCCTGCAAGCATTCGGGGTTTTTGAACAGGGTTGTCACATCGTAAAACAGAATTCCCGGAATGGGGAAATCTGGAATTTCTCTTAAGTTTGCTTTAAGCGTTTCTTTGCTCATAACCAGTATTTTATTGTTAGTCTATTAAATTACTTGTTTCACGTGAAACATACCTTGTTTCACCGTCCCAGCAGGACTAGTAAGACATTGATGTCGCTAGGAGAGATGCCCGGTATGCGGCTGGCTTGGGCCAAAGTTTCGGGATCTATCTTCATCAGTTTCTGCCGGGCTTCGGTAGAGAGCGAGTTCAATGAGTTGTAGTCGAACTTGCCTTTGATGCGGATGGCTTCCAGGCGATGTATCTTGTCGGCGATCATTCGTTCGCGGTCAATGTATCCTTGGTATTTGATCAGCACTTCGGCGGCTTCAATCACTTCTTCTTTACGGTCGGTGATTTGGTCCAGCAGGGCTTTGAAAGCCGGAATGTGCCCGGCTATATTTTCGATAGTAATCTGCGGACGGTTCAGCAGGTCGATTAGTTTGCAGCCGTGTGTCAGACGGGCAGTACCTAAACTTTCCAAAGCATCATTGATTAATGCGGCTTTGATGGAGAAGGTTTTGGCAAAGTCGATGATTTGGTTCACGGCTTCCCGTTTGCTGCAAAGATGTTCGTAACGGTCTTGTTTTACCAGTCCCAGCTTGTAGGCGCGTTCGGTAAGGCGCATATCTGCATCGTCTTGTCGGAGCAGGATGCGGTATTCGGCACGGGAGGTGAACATACGATAAGGTTCGTCCACACCTTTTGTAACCAGATCGTCAATCAAGACACCGATGTAGGCCTCGTCCCGTCCCAGTGTGAACGGTTCGCCACCGTGGCAATTGATGTGTGCGTTGATGCCGGCAATGATTCCCTGTCCGCCTGCTTCTTCGTAACCGGTAGTTCCGTTTACTTGTCCGGCAAGGAACAGGTTCTTGATTATTTTCGATTCCAACGTATGTTTCAGTTGGGTGGGGTCGAAGTAATCATATTCGATGGCGTATCCCGGACGATAGACTACCAAGTCCTTAAATGCGGGTACTTTCTTCAATGCCGCCAACTGTATGTCCATAGGCAGTGAAGAAGAGAACCCGTTCAGGTAAAGTTCCTGTGTGGTTTCTCCTTCGGGTTCCAGGAAAAGCTGATGTTGCGGCTTGTCGGGGAAGGTTACGATTTTGGTTTCTATACTGGGACAATAACGCGGTCCGATGCTTTGGATTTGTCCGTTGAAAAGGGGAGAGTCGGGCAGACCTTTCCGTAGTATCTCGTGTACCTCTTCGTTGGTAAAGCAGGTCCAGCATTGCAGTTGTTTCAGTTTGCGCGGTTCGCTCATGAACGAAAAGCGATGGAAGTCGTTTTCTCCGTCCTGTGTTTCCATCAGGTCGTAGTGTACGCTGCGCCCGTCTATGCGGACAGGCGTACCGGTCTTCATGCGTCCGGCGGTGATTCCCTGGCGGGTGATTGATTCGGTCAGATGGTAGGAGGCAGGTTCGGCCATGCGTCCTCCTGCCAGTTGTTTATGCCCGATGTGCATCAGTCCGTTCAGGAAGGTTCCTGCGGTGAGCACGATACATTTAGCATGGAAAGTCACTCCCCAGCAAGTCATGACTCCGGTCGCTTCGCCGTTTTCCACGATTAGTTCTTCTACGGTATCTTGCCAAATGTGCAGATTGGGAGTATTCTCCAGAATCTCGCGCCATGCCCAGATAAACTTGCCGCGGTCACATTGGGCGCGGGGGCTCCACATAGCGGGACCTTTGGAGCGGTTGAGCATACGGAACTGTATGGCTGTACGGTCTGTAACCAGTCCCATGTAGCCACCTAATGCGTCTATCTCTCTTACGATTTGTCCCTTGGCGATGCCACCTACGGCAGGGTTACAACTCATTTGCCCGATTTTGTTCATATCCATGGTAATCAGGCAGGTCTTCGAACCCATGTTGGCTGCGGCCGCGGCTGCTTCACAGCCTGCGTGTCCGGCGCCTATTACAATAACGTCGTACTTAAAATCCATTGATTTATTTCTTTTTACCGATTGCAAAATTACGAATTTTACTCTGTAAAGCGGTGATAATACGGTTAAAAAGAATGTGTGGCGGCAGAAATCTGTTTCTGCCGCCACATCATACAAACGCTATTCTTAAAGTAAACTATTTCCTGTTATTTCTTGTCCGGAGCAGGAGGGGTGTCGGTCGGGCGTTTCTTTCCGTCCTTGTCTACCGGTTCAAAATCCTCTTTCTCCGGTTTATTCTGTGCATTTCCTTTCGAGGAAGGATTGACAATGTTCTGATAGGTATCATGAATGGGAAGCTTGTCTAGAATACCCAGTGCGGGAGCCACTTTGCTGACCACATTCTGCAAGAAATTGGACGTTGTGCCGTTGCCACCGTCAAATACAGTAACATTTCCCAGTTGGATATGTTCAAATGCCTTAACCTGTTCCGAAGCGATTTCCTTCCATTGGTCAACCATCTTGTATTGGATGGCGATTTCGGGATTGCGCTCGGCAGCCTTCACCATGGCCTCGAAACCTTCCGCTTCGGCCAGCAAGGACTTCTTCTTGCCTTCCGCTTCTGCTTCCAGTTTCATCTGGATGGCCTTGGCTTCCGCCTGTGCTTTGGCCAGGATAGCTTCCGCTTCTGCATTTGCCTTACGTTTTATTTGCTCGGCCAATGCGTCCGCATCCAAGATGGCCTGCTGTTTGGCTATTTCGGCAGGAACAATCTTATCCGCTTTCAAGGCCTGTTCCACTTTGCGGGCTTTCGCTTCTTCTATTTCACGCTGTGCGTTTTCCTGTGCGGTGAGGACGGCAGCTTGTGTCCGGGCTTGTGCTTCACCGGCCTTTCTAGAGGCTTCCGCCTTGGTAACTTCCAGTTCCGCATTGCTTTCGGCAACCTCTTTGGCAGCGTTATTTTGCCCGATGGCCGATTTCTTTTGTGCTTCCGCCTGCTTTATTTCCATATCGGATTGGAGCTCTGCCGTACGGCTTTCCTGTTCGGTACGCGCCTGTTCCTTGTTCACCTCCATAGAGGCGCTGGCTTTGGCGATACGTGATTCTTTTTCGGCATTTTCTTCTGCTACTTTCGATTCACGTTCCTTGTCGGCTATGGCTACTTTAATTTCCTCGTCACGTTGCGTATCGGCCAGTTGAGTGTTCTTGTCGCGGTTGGTTTCTGCTACTTTGGTGGCACGTTCTTTTTGTTGTTCCGCAATCTTGATGGCACCCAGTTTCTGTTGTTCTTCAATGTTAGCCAAGGCTTCGTTCTTGGCTTTCGCTTCGGCTTCTTTTCCCAGATTGACGATATAATCGGCTTCATCGCGGATATCGCTGATGTTGATGTTCATCAGGTAAAGACCGAATTTCTTCAATTCGGAGTCGATGTTCTTGCGGCAGTTCTCAAGGAATGTATCACGATCACTGTTCAGTTGTTCGATGGTCATGTCGGCAATGACCAGACGCATTTGTCCGTAAACAACGTCTTTAATCAGTTCCTGTTGTGCTTCGATATTCAGTCCCAGTAAGCGTTCGGCTGCATTCTGCATAACTTCGGGCTCTGTGCTTACGGCCACAGTGATGGTAGTGGGCACATCTACGCGGATGTTTTGTTTGGAAATGGCACCGGTCAGTTTGCAGTCAATCTGCATGGGTTTCATGTTCAGGAAAGAGTATCCCTGGATAATGGGCCATACAAAAGCGGCTCCTCCGTGATACAGTTTAGCCGATTTCTTGTCGCCGGTCTTACCATATACTACCAATACCTCGTCGCTCTTGCACTTGCGGTAACGACTTAAAATCCCGACGATGGTCAGGACGATGACAGCTACCAGAATAGCTGCATAAATGAGAATCTGCTCATCCATAAATGATTGCGTTTTTAGGGTTTATTTAATCAATATAATAGATTCCTTCCTTGTAATCCTTCAGTGTGAGGATATCGCCTTCCCGGTAGCTTTTACCCTGTATGCTCCGCACGGTAAGTTCTCTTTGTGCGCCATTGATGGCGATATAGACCACATAGTTTGTTCCTGCCTGTTCTTGTTCTTGGCAGCGGGTATATATTTCGCATTTCCTGCCTATTAATTCTTCTCCCTGTTCGGGCTTGTTTTCTTGTTTCAGCTTATAGCAGAGTTTATAAATCCAAGCTAGGACGAAGACAAAAAAGCTGCCGCTTATCACGGCGCCCAGGTAATGTAAGACAATGTAGGGAGGCTGGCATAAATACATGAACCAACCGAAACCCATGCAGAAATGAATCAGTCCTTTGAAGGAGAGTACGCTGCTCATGTCTATATCGGCGTTGCCATCGGCATTAACGTCTATGTCGGTGTCCATACTGCCGAAAAAGATGGATAAGATGAATTGCAGAAGAAAGATTCCCGTACTTACTAATGCAGCGAAAAAATATACGTTAGCTTCCATATATTTTGTGTTTATCTGTTTTTCAATTCACAAAATAAAGCAATTAATCCGAAAAAGCAAGAAGATAAGGGAAGAAATGTAGCTGTGCATGTACAGCTTTCGATGTTTTTTATCCGTTCGGCGGAAAGTTTTCCTAATTATGGGCATGTCTTTAAAAGGTTACGGGCAATCATTCCTGCGAACTATGCCCGTAGCTTTTATAGGTTGTTCTGCCTTGTATGTCCTGTTATAGGGAAATCAATGCCAGCGCTTTGTTTTCGGCGGCTTCCATAATCTCCCGTTCACCGGGGCCTTTGTCGTTGATGCCGCACAAGTGCAGGATACCATGAATAATCACCCGGTGAAGCTCGCGGTCGTAGGGTTGCTCAAATTGTTCTGCATTGCTGCGGACAGTATCCAAGCTGATGAATAAGTCGCCGGAAATACGGTCGCCTTCACAATAGTCGAAAGTGATGATATCCGTGTAATAATCATGTTGCAGATACTGTCGGTTCACTTCCAGAATTTTATCGTCCGAACAGAAGATGTAGGCGATTTCTCCCACTCTTTTTCCATAGCAGGCGGCTACTTCTTTAATCCATCCGGTGGTTTCTTTCTTTTTGATATCGGGCATTTTTACCCCTTCGGTTTGATAACTTATCATAGGCTGATTATTTTTTTATAATGTACAAAGATAAGGAAAGTATTTCAGCCGAAGAAAAGATAACAGATAAGAATAGCTGCAATGATCCCTGCCGCATCGGCTAGCAGTCCGCAAGGAACGGCGTGGCGTGTCCTCACTATTCCTACGCTGCCGAAATATACCGCCAGAATATAAAAGGTGGTGTCTGTGGAGCCTTGGAAGATACAGGACAGTCGGCCTACAAAGGAATCGGGACCGTATGTGGTCATGGCATCTACCATCAACCCTCGTGCCCCGCTTCCGCTCAAAGGTTTCATCAGCGCCGTAGGGAGCGCTCCTACGAAATCACTGTCGATACCGCATAGCTTTACGGCGTTGCCGATACCGTCCATCGCACCCGATGCACGGAAGATTCCGATACCTACCAGTATGGCTACCAGATAAGGAATGATGCGCACGGCGGTGCTGAATCCTTCTTTGGCCCCTTCGACAAAGGAGTCATAGACATTGATTCTTTTTCTGATCCCTGCCACAATAAAGCCGATGATGATAAGGAATAGGAAAACATTGGCGAAAGTGGTGGAGTAAATATCTATCTGATCTCGTGACAAGGTATTGAAGAAATAAATAATTCCTGCTACCAGCAAACTCATTCCTCCTAAAAAGAGGAGGATAGTGCGGTTAAACAGATTGATTCTCTGATAAATACTTACTGCTACAATGCCTGCCAAAGTGGAGAAGAAGGTTGCCAGCAGGATGGGTACAAATATATCTGTAGGTTGGGTTGCTCCCAGCTGTGCACGATATACCATGATGCTGATAGGAATCAGTGTAAGTCCTGATGTATTCAGTACCAGAAACATGATCATGGGATTGCTGGCAGTATCTTTCTTGGGGTTCAATTCTTGCAGGCCCTCCATTGCTTTCAGTCCTAAGGGAGTGGCGGCATTATCCAGCCCCAGCATATTGGCCGCCAGGTTCATAAAGATACTGCCTGTTACTGGATGTCCTTTGGGAATATCGGGAAAAAGTTTGCTGAACAGAGGTCCCAGCAATCGGGAAAACAGAGTGATGACTCCGCCCTGTTCACCTATTCTCATGATACCCAGCCAAAGAGAAAGGACACCGGTCAGTCCCAATGAAATCTCAAAAGCGGTTTTGGAGGAATTGAAAGTAGAGTTGATAATTTCGGGAAACACTTGTGTGTCGCCAAGGAAAACGAGTCGCATCAACGCTACTACGAAGGCTATCAGAAAAAAGGCTATCCAAATGTAGTTCAGAACCATATCGCTAGTTTTATTAGTAATAACTCGGACAAAAGTAGTCAATTTATTCGTTTTTGAATTAGAAAAGATTCAATTCTCTTATTTTTATTTCCAATCTTTGTTTGAACACGATAGCAAAATAGTATGAAATGATTTTAAGGGCAAACTACTCTCTCATTTGATTATTTCGATGAACGGGACGAGAAGGAAGCGTTTAAGCGATTCTCGTGAGTTTAAAGAATATCAAAAAGAGTAAAAAAGACGTTTGGTAGTTTGCTATTTGTCGGGTATATAAAGAAAAATGTTTTTTATGGATTTAAATATGCTTTGAAATGGATACTAATGAAATGTAAAATAACTCTTGGAATAAGTCTGTTCTAGAAGAAACGGATAATATAAGAATCGAAATAGTTAGGAAAAAGAGTTTTGTTGGTCGGATCTGATAATAAAAGGTTATATTTGTGCAAATATGCAGTGTGAATTCTGTAGTAGAAGGAAGGCATTGACGTAATAACAAGTAATAAGAGGGGGGAATATGTGGCCTACCATTTTGCTGATGTCAGCAAAATGGTTTCTGTGGGGTCTGGTGCAGAAAGAGAGATAGATGATATCTATTTTACCCGTTATGCCTGTTATTTGACTGCTCAAAACGGTGATGCGCGTAAACCGGCTATAGCTTTTGCTCAAAACTACTTTGCTGTTCAGACAAGGCGTGCAGAATTGGTGGAACAACGTCTGTTGGATTATGAGCGGGTTCAAGCACGGACTGAATTGGCTGAAACGGAAAAGCTGTTATCGGGTGTTCTTTATGAACGCGGAGTAGATAGTAAAGGTTTTGCCATTATCCGTTCAAAAGGAGATAAAGCCTTGTTTCGTCTTGACACAGCGTTGCTAAAACGTAAACTTGGTGCGCCCGACAGTCGTCTGCTGGCCGATTTTTTACCAACCATCAGCATTAAGGCAAAAGATTTTGCTGCCGAGATGGCTTCTATTAACGTACAACAAAAAGATCTTTATGGACAGTCATCAATTGAAAAAGAACATATTGAGAATAATACGGCTGTTCGGAATATGATGGTAAGCCGAGGAATCTATCCGGAACAATTGTCAGCAGGCGAAGATTTAAAGAAAGTGGAACGCCGTTTGAAATCAGAAGAAAAGAAAATAACTAAGAAATAATGAAGGAACCGCTTGAGGAGAAACTATAAATGAACTGAAACGGTTTGCTCACTTTCACATGCTTCAGTAAATAATTCTTGTGATGTCTGGTTAGGCAAAATAGAGCTTTTAGCCATATACTCTTTATTATTGGCATAGATAAAGAGTACGCTTCCCCCTTTTATCGTATTGATAATAGGTTTGGTCAGTGCCTGTGGTAAAGCCGGACAACCGAAGCTTCGTCCCAGTCTGCCTGATTTGCAGACGGAAGGGTTGGCGTATGCGGCGCCATGAACTACGATGGCACGTTCACGGGCCCGGTCATTGATTCCTTTTTCCAGCCCGTCCAATAAAAGGGAGTATCCGTTTCTGCCTTGATAAGTGTTTCCGGTAAGATAGAAGCCGAGGGAACTTTTATAAGAGCCGACTTCGTTGGAGAAAGAGGTAGCATAGTTCTCGCCGCTGTTTTTCCCATGAGAGACCACTGATGAGTATAGCATCTTTTTCTGTTCCATGTCAAAGACAAACAAACGTTTTTCGGTAGAGGATTTGGTGAAATCAATCAATGTCAGTATGGATTTGCTTTTTTGTTTAATCAAGTTGTATCCTGCCACAGCCTGTCGGAATGCCAGGAAATTGACCACCCCTCCCAATTGCATATCTTCGAATAATTGTTCGCCGTCCATTTTTTGAGGTGCAGGGACAGATGTAGCAACTTTCTTTTCGGGTGTAGCCGTCCGGGTCGATACATTGCTCGACGGAAAGAGGAATAGGAACAGGAGTAAAAAAGCTTTCTGCATACGTATGGAAAAACTGGATAACGGGTGCAAAGTTACGCACATTTCTATTCCAAAACAAATATAATCGTCTCATTAACAGGTGCCCATTCGAAAATAAACTTGGCATGAGAGGTGGCATTTCTTACACACATATGTGAGCGGGGGATGGTACCCAACGTATAACTGTATTCTATGATCCCTGTTGCCGGTGCATTGGTGGGTACTCCGTGAATATAACCACCATTATTGAAACGGCTGGCGTAAGGTGCAAAACCACCGGTGGCGGCAGAACCGTCTTTTAGAAAAATCATCTTGGTCTTTTTCTCTTGCAGAACGAACATACCCAATGGAGTTTCTTGGGCGTATGGAGGACGATGTTGTCCTGTTGTAGCAGGATTCATGCTACGTATCAGCCAGTAGCCCTTTTCTTTCCGTTCCAAAGTAGTTATATTCTGATTATGGCGGTCTATAAAAATAGCTTTGTTGAACACTACGCTGTCGGGAATCAGTTTTATATATTTTGTCGGAGCATACCATTCGCCACCTATAAAGACAGGTTCTACTTTGGTGAACTTTCCTTCCTCACCTAGGTGACGGGTAAGAAGTCCATCCAGTCCGTAGCGTTCGGCAGTAAGGGTGTCATCTGTTAGGAAAAGAGGAATTCCCTGATAGCGTTCCACTCCCAATGTGTCGGCTATCCGTTTGTATGCATCCCTTTTAAAACTTTTCACTAAAGGCGCTTCTCCGTTCCGGTTTTTATAATTCTGTAAGATGCACCATTGTGCCGGCTTTTTTCGAATATTCTCCAACAATGCTAGCCGCTCCTTTATTTTCTCCCATTGGAAATGGCGGGTGGTGTCTTTATAAGGATAGGTATCCTTCAAAGTATGTTTATCATACAGCAGTTCCTTGTCAAGCCTGATGTCTTCGGGTTTGATATCTTTTTCTACAATCTCGGTGATGGCTTCTGTCACAGTATTGTGTACATCTGTTATCACTTCCTTAATTTCGCTATTTGCTTTCGAGGTACACGAGCAGATTGTACAGAAACCGGTCAATAAATATATGAATTCTATTCTTTTCATCATAGACACAGGTTTGTGGCTTTCTTCTACAAATATAATTCTTTAAAAGGAATAAACATGCGTTTTTGTTTTTAAATGCAGTGAAAAATTCCTGTTTCTTTGAACAATCTCCCCTATTGCATACCTTATAAAGGACCGCTGGGAATAATCGTTTATCTTGGCTTGAGGTTTTTACAGAAAAAAAGAATCAACTTAAAAACAAGTATTATGGTGGAATCAACTAGAGTAAGAAGTAAAAGATTATCCTTTTCAGGTAAGAAGACACTGTCTTCCTTTATGCAAGTGAATATTGCCAGTCTGAGACAATCGGGAAAATTGCGTACCAGTGAGACGTATAGAGCTACACTGAACAGTTTTATGAAATTTATGGATGGCAAGGATGTTCTGTTGAGCAATATGGATGCCGAGTTGATGATGGGGTATGAAACTTATTTAAAGGCGCAGGGAGCAAGTATGAACACCGTTTCTTTTTATATGCGTATTTTGCGTGCAACGTATAATCGTGCAGTAGATAAAGGGGTGATCAGACAGCGTTTTCCTTTTAAGCACGTCTATACGGGAGTGGAAAAAACGGTGAAGCGGGCCATTTCTTTTAAAGTAATCAGACAACTGAAGGAGATGGATTTAAGTCACTCTCAGTCAATGGAGTTTGCGCGTGATATGTTTATGTTCAGCTTTTATACCCGGGGAATGTCATTTGTGGACATGGCTTTTCTTAAAAAAACAGATTTAAATAATGGTATGCTGACTTATAGAAGAAAGAAAACCGGTCAGTTGCTTTCCATCAGATGGGAGAAATGCATGCAGGATATAGTGGATAAATATCCCGGAAACTATTCGACTTATCTTCTTCCTATTATAATTCATATCAGGAAAGATGAAAGATTGCAATATAAAAATTCAATTTGCTTGGTGAACAGAAGGCTAAAAGAAATAGGGAAAAAGTTGGGGCTTGTTCATCCTTTGACTATGTATGTGGCGCGCCATTCATGGGCCAGTGTTGCCAGAGGCAAACATATTCCTCTTTCTGTGATAAGTGAAGGGATGGGACATGATTCGGAAAAAACGACTTTGATTTATCTGGCAGCATTGGATACCACCGTGATAGACAAAGCGAATATGGTGGTGCTGAGGGAATTCTTGTGATAATAGGGTAAAGATATTGTTTCTTGTCAAAAAGAGGATATCATATCACAAGGTATCCTCCATTTGACGGGATCAGTGTGTCTAGTATTTTTTTATAAATGTGTGTTTGTTCTCTCTAAAGATGATAGCACTTTCTGATGTGGCTGAGTTGAATATGTTTGTTGCAAGGTCGGCACAGCCTATGATCTCTTTATTGTTATCTTTTGTCAGAAGATACCTTATAGTAAAGGAGAATCGGATTACAGATAGATTTTGAAACAATTGCCATAAACCATTATGCTGTTTTTGTCCACCTATTTGTTATGAAAAAAATATCAGCTTCCAAATATTCAATATTTTTCCGTAATATGACAATTGTCATAGGTTTGTTTTTTTATGTGAATTATAGCTGATACAACTATTTTTTAATAGACAAACTTGAATAAAAGAAAAGGCAAAGTTTACTTGGATTTTATTCTTTGATTTTAGAGATAATCCTCTTATTACAAGAACTTTATAGAAAAAATACTAAGTTGGAATATTATATATCTCTTATTAAGAGATATATATTTTGTCGCAAATTTAAGCAAAGTTTTGAGAATTAGAACAATTTAGCAAGGAAATTTAATAATTGATTCAAAAAAAACGTTTTCTGAATACATGATTTAGTCTTTCAAAGTATTCTTGTGTGAATGTATTTTGTTGATTTATAATGTGTTATAGGTCTATTGTATATCTCTTAATAAGAGATCTATCGTATAACTGATGACACGCCATATAATAATGTATGGTTGTGAAGATGTTAAAGCGAAGATTAAAAGTAAATAAAAATATGGACTATCTATTCTTGAGACGACACAGACGGACTGCTACTTCGAATAGGCAGAAAAGCCTGCTTCTTAAAGCTGCTGAACGCCAGTGGGAACTACAGTTCGCCAATAAGGGAACTGAAGGGAGAAAGGTGGATTGTGCCCTATATAAATGTATATTGTATAACCTTGAAATAAAGCAAGTTTTTTTGGATTCGGAGCTTTCTTTGAAAAAGTTTAGCGTTATGATAGACACCAACCAAACTTACCTGTCGAATGTGGTAAACAAGTATTTCAACTGTAATTTGAAGGAGTTGCTGAATACTTACCGTGTGGAATATGCCAAAGAGTTACTTCATGCTGGGAAATGTTCATTAGAAGAACTCCCACAGCGATGTGGCTTTGCCTCTAGAAGTGCTTTTTATGCCTCTTTTAGTAAAATAGTCGGAATGTCTCCTTTGCGCTTTCTAGCTCGAGAACAGAATAATTCGCTCTTAGAATCAATGATTTATGTATAATCAATTTTAGTTTTTTAAATTTATAAAAAGCAAGTTTTTCTATTATGAACAA
>OHAT01001812.1_pt1 | contig 17555 bp, 16 predicted proteins | sample 1577141 | NCBI WGS metagenome assembly OHAT01 (sample SAMEA3541578, study PRJEB24748) | human gut metagenome | biome: human gut; feature: human-associated habitat; material: faeces | place: China | collected 2012 | reverse complement strand
CATAACCGCGGAACAGTCATTATCTTAGCACATGTCTGCCATCTTGTCAACTACTATTTTACCTTTTTTAGACATTTTTCATTGACTCGCTTTACACGCGCTCCGCCCTCCCGGACAGCTTTGTTAGACTACCATACACCGTGCCGTTTGTCAACGGTCAATTCCACATTTTGTCCACTTGGAATGGAAGGCTTCACGTCATCAGCACAGCTTATGTATTATCTCCGCCGCCTGCCTCTTTGATACTTACAGAAACGTCTCGTTCTCTGCCGGCCGGGCGTAGATCTCCTCCAGTTCGCTCTTGTGGTATAGATACCCGGGGTCATCGAAATACTTGGCGCCGGTGGGACAGCCCTTGACACAGGCACCGCACTTGATGCACACACCATTGATCCGGGACACGTCCGCCGGGTCGATACTTCCCATGGGACACCGGGCAGCACATAGACCGCAGCCGCCGCATTTTGTCACATCCGTTTTGGGCTTGACCTTCAGGATATTGATGGGTTCTCCATGACGGTCACGGGGGGTGTAGTAGGGCCGTATGGGATCGCAGCCGCCCACAGTGACGGGCGCAGTATCTCTCACTATCAGCTTGGTGGCCACATGGTCGGCAAAGACATCCATCTCCGCCATATCCGCCCTACTGGGCCGACCCGCGCCTAAGGTACGGGAAAAGCTGTGTTCCCCCACGAAGGCCCCTCCGGCCACGCAGGAAAAGCCGTCAGCCGTCAGCAGCTGCGACAGCTCCATCAGTGCGTCATCGTAATTGCGGTTGCCGAACAGCACCACAGGCACCGCCAAAGCACCCTCGCCGTGCACCATATCCCGCAGGTACGGCATCAGCAGATTTGGAACGCGCCCAGCGTAGGTGGGACAACCCACTACGGCCACATCACCAGACGGAATGGTCAGCTCCTGTCGGCGTGCGGCAGGCAGCGTGTAGTCATACACTTCGCAGTCTGTGCCCAACGCTTCTGCCAGACGGCGAGCGATGCGGTCGACTGTTTTCTTCGTGGTACCGGTCCCGCTGAAGTACACCGCCCATACTTTTTTAACAGTCATGCCATTCTCCTTTCACTGCACGGGCAGCCGCCCAGAGGCGGCTGCCTATTGTGCTTACAGTTGAAAATCCTCTTCCCGCAGCTTGTCTGTATCCAGCTTCATCGGCCGGGGCGGTACCCGCTTCAATGGGTCGTACTTAAACGCGCCACAGTGGTCCTCCGGCATCACGACACCCCGCTTGACGCAGGCTACCTTGTCCTCGCCAATGCGGCTTCCTTTGGCGCAGTATGCGCACCGGGGATCCATATCCTTGCGAAACAGCATAGACTCACCTCACAATGTGTACAGCTGCACCGCGCCGTCACGTACGGTGGCGCTGATCTGCGTAATGGGATGCTCGAATGCATCGATGATACGGGCGGCCATGGGGTCCTCCAGCTCTTTTTGGATCAGGCGCCGCAGGTTTCGGGCGCCGTAGGTCAAAGAGTAGGATTTCTCTACCAAATAGTCCACCAGTGCCTCGTCATAGCGGAGGGTATAGCCCTTGTCGCCCAGCGAGGCTTTCAACTCATCCAGCATGATACGGGCGATCCCGGCAAAGTTCTCTTTTGTCAGGTGGTTGAAGCACACGATCTCGTCCACGCGGTTCAGGAATTCCGGCCGCAGGAAGTCCTGCAGTGCCTTCATGATTCGCTCCCTGCCCTGGTCATCAGCGCTGCCGCCGAAGCCCACTGCACCGGCGGATTTAGTGTCGGACCCTGCATTTGAGGTCATCACGATGACGGTGTTCTCAAAATTCACCTTCCGTCCGTGGGCGTCTGTGATCTGTCCGTCGTCCAAAATCTGCAGCAACACATTCAGCACATCCGGGTGCGCTTTTTCGATCTCATCGAACAGCACAACGGAGTAGGGCTTGCGGCGTATCTTCTCCGTCAACTGCCCCGCCTCGTCGTAGCCTACATAGCCCGGAGGACTGCCCACAATACGGGAGACAGAGTGCTTCTCCATAAACTCGGACATATCCAGGCGGATCAGGCTCTCCGGCGCATTGAACAGATCGTCAGCCAGCTGCTTCACCAGTTCCGTCTTGCCCACACCGGTAGGACCCACGAAAATGAAGCTCACCGGCTTGTGCTTGGGGGAAATACCCACGCGGTTGCGGCGGATCGCGGCGGACACGGCGGCGATCGCCTCGTCCTGACCCACCACATGGGCGCGCAGCCGCTGATCAAGCTCCGCCAAACGTTTGAACTCTTCTTCCTTGATCTTGCTGGCGGGGATCTTTGTCCACATCTCGATGACCCGGGCAATGTTCTCCATAGTCAGCTCCGGCATCCCCTTGGCCTTGATGGCATTCAGTTCATCCGTCACCCGCAGCTCCTGGCTGCGAAGCTCCGCGATGCGCTCGTACCGCTGGTCAAGCTCCTGCTCGGTAAACTGCTGACCGTCCGACGGCTGGGCGGACATCAGGTTCTCGCGCTCAAAGATCAAATTGGACAGCTCCTGTTCCAGCTCCATCCGGCGGTTGATCTCCGAATCGTGGAGGTTCCGGTCGGAGCAGGCCTCGTCGATCAGGTCGATGGCCTTATCCGGCAGATAGCGGTCCGTGATATAGCGCTCGGACAGCAGCACCGCCTGGCGCAGCACCCCCTGCGGGATGGACACACCGTGGAACTGCTCATAGTAGTGGGCAATGCCCTGCAGTATCTTCAGCGTATCCTCTACATTGGGTTCGCTGACGGTAACGGGCTGGAAGCGGCGCTCCAGCGCCGTGTCCTTTTCGATGTGCTTACGGTACTCGTTGAACGTGGTGGCGCCGATAACCTGTATCTCGCCCCGGCTAAGGGCAGGCTTAAGGATATTGGCGGCGTTCATACTGCCCTCGGCATCGCCGGCACCCACGATGTTGTGGACCTCGTCGATGACCAGGATCACGTTGCCAGCTTTGCGTATCTCCTCGATCAGGCCCTTCATACGGCTCTCGAACTGACCGCGGAACTGCGTGCCTGCCACCAGCGCCGTCAGATCCAGCAGATAGACCTCCTTCTGCCGCAATTTGAACGGCACCTCGCCCTTGACGATCCGCTGGGCCAGTCCCTCGGCGATAGCGGTCTTGCCCACGCCCGGCTCGCCGATCAGGCAGGGGTTGTTCTTCTGGCGGCGGTTCAGGATCTGCACCACGCGCTCGATCTCCTGCTCCCGGCCAATAACGGCGTCCAGCTTGCCCTCCCGGGCACGCTGGCTCAGATTGATGCAGTAGTTATCCAGAAATTTGCGCTTCTTCTCCGTCTTGCGGCCGGTCCCTTGCTGTCCGGCGCCGCCGTTCTGGGACGGCTGCTGCTCGGCCGGCGGATTGCTCCCGTTGCTGAACAGCCGGTTCAGGAACGGGAACGTAGCGGTCTTGCCGCTTTCCTCATCGTCCTCGTCGCTCTCGTCCGCTGGAACATCCAGCTCCTCCGCGCCGCCGAAGGCCTGCATCATCTCACTGTTGATGTTCTCCAGGTCCTCCGGCGTGATACCCATACGCTTCATCATGTCCTCCACCTGGGGCAAACCCAGCTGGGCGGCACACTTAAGGCACAGGCCCTCGTTGACCATCTCATTCTTCTCATTCATCCGGGAGATGAACACGACGGCCACATTCTTCTTACATTTGGAACAAAGAGTCGGTTGCATGGTTTTCCTCCGTTATCTCTTATCAAAAAGCATATCCATTATAGCCGCTTTCACAGCTTTGCGATCAGATCGATGGGGCTGTTCTGCGCGAAAAATTTGAGTAGGACCGTTTTGCTCACCAGCTCCGGCGTCACCAGCAGCTGCAGCTTCTGCAGCACCCACACCGCCAGGAACAGCAGCAGCGCGCATTTCACCAAGCCCAGCACGCCGCCCAGCAGGGCGTTGACGCCATGTACCACCGGCAGTTTTGTGAACAGATGCAGCGGTGTCAGTACCAGCCGCAGCAAAAGCAGCAGCAGTAAAAACGACACCACATACACCACCGCGTAGGCCGCAGACTTCAGCGCGGTGGACACCACAGCGCTCAGCAGTGTCTCGCCCGCCTGCTGGGCCTTCTCCACAGCGTTGTCCACCAGCTCTGACAGTGTATCGCCCTCAAAGCCGAAGGCCGCCAGCATCTCGCCGGCGTCGTCGGTGTTGCCCTGGGCCGTCAGCCGCTGCTCCAGCTTCTCCGAAAGGATCGGCTCCAGCCATCTGGCCGCCGGCTCCGCCAGCTTTCCGGCGATCCACCCTGCCAGTAGCAGCGCCGCCACCACCACGATGATACGCGTCAGCGCCTGCACGAACCCCTGCCGCCAGCCCAGCACCAAGCCGATCAGCAGCAGCGCCAGTAAAATCAGATCCACAAATATTCCAACATTCCCACTCATTGGTGATCACCTCACATAGGGCACTCGCCCTGTCACACCTTACGGCAGATACAGGCTTGCGGCGGTACTGCCCGCCAGCACAGCCGAGCCGTCACTCCGCATCAGCACCTCCCGTGCCTGGCTGACCTCCTCCAGCTCCGCCACCGGGAGCAGCTGCTTATCATAGATCGTCAGATGGTCGCTGCACAGCACAGCCACGTATCGTCCCGCGGCGGACAGGCTGCTGACCTCCGCGTCCAGCTCCAGCGATGCCAACTCCTGACCCTCGCTGTTCACCGTCACCACACGGTGCTGCGTGCCGGTACGGTACCGGCCCAGCAACAGAGCGGCATAGCCGTCGCCGCTGATGCTGACCCGCCGCAGATAGTCTCCGCCGTAATCATAGGCGGCAGTCATCACGCCGCTGCCGTCAATGAAGCACAACTGCTCCTCCGTCACGGCGCAGAATCCGGTTCCCGCAGCCATCAGATCATAGACCACGCTGCCCCGCAGGGTGCAGCGTCCGGCCTCCTGATCACTGTTCACCCGGTAGAAGATCACATAGCTGGCAAACGTGCCGTTTTCCTGCCCCATGGTCACCGCCGCCAAGGTACGGCTGTCGGCGGACAGCGCCGCCGTCATCACAAAACGGTCCGACGACTTGAAGGCGAACACCGCTTCTCCGTTGCCGTCATAGACCCGTACCGCGGCCTTGCAGCCGCTTTCACTGCACACCACAGTCAGCCAGCCCTTGGTATTCAACGATGCACTGAGCACCTCTCCGGCGCAGTCCAGTGTGTACACCAAACCCTTATCTGACAGGACGTATACCACCGTTCCGCCCACGTCATAGGCTGCGGCACGTCCGCCGCCGACGGACAACGTCGGTGATTGGAACTTCACCGCCTCGTCATACAGCGTCTTGTTCTGCTCATCCAGCACCGTCAGCTGGTGCATGGACACAGACACGAGGCTGCCCTCCAGCGAGGCAAAATGACCCGACTGGTCGCTGCTGTAACGATACAGCTGGGCGCAGCCGGTCTCATCCTTCACCGCCTTGGCGTAAATGACCTTGCGGCGCAGACCATCAAAACCGCTGCGGTCCAGCAGCACCGCCGCCGTCACCGCCGCTACCGCCAGTACCGCCACGATCAGCAGTACCAGCAGCGGCTTCCGGCTGCGCTTGGCCACACGCCGGGGCTGCTCCTCCTGGACGTCGCCCAGGGTAAACTCTTTCCAGTTGTTGGTGTTGTTATCCATTCAACCGTTCATCCTCATACCATACTCGCGTGAGATACAGCCCTCCCGGCGGTGCCGTGGGCCCCGCCAGCGTCCGGTTGCCCGAATTCAGTATCTCCGGGATGTCCTCCGGCATCAGCTTTCCCTCCGCCGCGTACAGCACCGTGCCGGTAATGGCACGTACCATATTATACAAGAAACCGTCCGCGCATACCTTCAGCTCCAGCAGTTCCCCATTCCGCGTCACACGGCAGTAGTGGATAGTCCGCACGGTGCTCCGCACGTTGGTCCCCACACTCCGCACAGCGGCGAAATCGTGGGTCCCCTCGAACATCCGGGCCGCCCGGTCCATCAAGTCCTCATCCAATTTCTTGGGATAGAAATACGCCCGGTGAACGTAAAAGGGGTTTTTGATCCGGGAGTTGTAGATACGGTAGGTATACTCCTTTTGGATGCACGACCCGATGGCGTTAAAGTCATCGGCTACCTCATAGGCCGCCTTTACCACGATGTCCTCCGGTATGTGGGTGTTCACCGCGAAGGGCAGGCGATCCACCGGTATCCGCGACTCTGTACGGAAATTGGCCACATAGTGCTCCGCGTGGACGCCGGCGTCCGTCCGTCCGCAGCCGATGACCTTCACCGGATGGCCGCACACCATAGACAAGCCCTTTTCCAGCGTCTGCGCCACAGAGGTCTCCGTCTTCTGCACCTGCCAGCCGTGATAGGCGGTACCGTTGTACATCAATACCAGCGCGATATTCCGCATAGGCCCCGCCTCCTCTCACTCAAAAGCCAAGCTTTTTCAAAACGATAATGCCTGCCGTCAGCGCCAGGAACGCCGCCAGCACAAGCCAGTCCGCCGCCTTATACCGCAGCACCCGCAGGGCTGTACGCCCCTCACCACCGTGGTAGCAGCGGCATTCCATAGCCGTAGCCAGTTCATCGGCACGGCGGAACGCGCTGATGAACAGCGGCACCAAAATGGGAACCAGCGCTTTGGCACGCCGGAAGATATTGCCTGTCTCAAAGTCCGCGCCGCGGGCCTTCTGTGCCGACATGATCTTGTCTGTCTCCTCGATCAGCGTGGGAATGAACCGCAGCGCGATGGACATCATCATGGCCAGCTCGTGGATCGGCAGGCGCAGCTTTTTCAGCGGCCCCAGCAGGCTCTCCATGCCGTCCGTCAGGGCGATGGGACTGGTGGTGTACGTCATCAAAAATGTGCCCATGATGAGCATCACGATCCGCAGCACCATCTGCACGGCGGCTACAACACCCTCCCAGGTGATGCTCCGCAGCAGCCAAACATCCGCCACCGGCGTACCGGCGGTGAAAAACATATTCATAACGGCCGTGAAGGCCACCACAAAATAGACGGGCTTCAAGCCCTTTGTCAACGACTTGAACGGCACCCGCGACACCAGCACCGACACCGCCAGCACCGCGATCATGATGCCATAGGTCAGTACGCTTTTGGCGCTGAACAGCGCCACGATGTAGAGGATGACGCACAGCAGCTTTGTCCTGGGGTCCAGTCGGTGTACCGGCGTATCCGCCGGGAAGAACTGTCCCAGTGTGATATCCTTCAGCACGGAGACGCACCCCCTCTCAGCGTCAGCAGCTTCTGCTCCAGCGCCTCCACGGTGTACACCGCCGTGTCAATATCCAACCCCCGCGCCTTCAGCGCGGCGGCCACCTTCGTCACCTGAGGCACGTCCAGCCCCACCTGCTCCAGTTCATGAGCCCGGGCAAACACCTGCTTCGGCGTGCCCTCCATATATACCTTTCCGTCGGACAGCACCACGATGCGGTCCACGTTCCTGGCGATCTCCTCCATGCTGTGGCTCACCAGCACCACCGCCGCGCCCTTGGCGCGGTGATAGGCCTGTATCTGCGCCAGTATGGCGTCCCGCCCCTGGGGATCCAGCCCCGCCGTAGGCTCGTCCAGCACCAGCACCTTCGGTTCCATGGCGATGACGCCCGCGATAGCCACCCGGCGCTTCTGTCCGCCGGAGAGCTCAAAGGGCGACTTGTCCAGCAGTGTCTCATGCAGGCCCACAAAGGCCGCCGCATCCCGCACCCGCCGGTCGATCTCCTCCGCGTCCAGGCCCATGTTCTTCGGTCCGAAGGCGATGTCCTTATACACCGTCTCCTCGAACAGCTGGTATTCCGGGTACTGGAACACCAACCCCACCTTGAAGCGTACGTCCCGTATTTTCTTCGGCTCCGCCCAGATGTCCTTCCCCTCCAGGAGAATACGCCCGGACGTGGGCTGCAAAAGCCCGTTCAGATGCTGTATCAGCGTGGATTTACCGGACCCGGTGTGTCCGATCACGCCCAAGAACTCCCCTGCGCCCACAGTCATGCTCAGCCCCTCTACGGCGCTGCGCTGGAACGGCGTCCCCGCCGAATAGGTGTGGGTCAGGTCCTCTATCTGCAAAATCGGTTCCAATGTTACTTCCCTTCCGCCTCGCCGAAAGCGCGGCAAATGGTATCGGCGCACTCGTCTACCGTCAGGTTTTCCAGCGGCACATCTACTCCGTCCCGCCGCAGCCGATACAGCAATTCCACCGTATCCGGCGCCGCCAGGCCCAGCTCATGCAGGCGCTCCACCTGTGAGAACACCTGCCGCGGCATACCGTCCATCGCTACCTCGCCGTCGTTCATCACGATCACTCGGTCTGCACGCTCCGCCTCGACCATGTGATGGGTGATAAGCACCACGGTAATACCCTGTTCCCGGTTCAGCCGCAGCACGGTGTCGATGACCTCACGCCGTCCCGCCGGGTCCAGCATAGCCGTGGCCTCGTCCAGCACGATGCACTCCGGCTCCATGGCCAGAATACCCGCAATGGCGATGCGCTGCTTCTGCCCGCCGGAGAGCAGGTGCGGTGCGTGGCTGGCGAATTGCTCCATGCCCACCGCCGCCAGCGCGTCGTCCACCCGCCGGCGTATCTCCGCCGTGGGCACACCCAGGTTCTCCGGTCCAAAAGCCACATCCTCCTCCACCACGTTGGCCACGATCTGGTTGTCCGGGTTCTGGAACACCATACCCGTCCGCCGCCGTATCTCCAGCAGCAGCTTCTCGTCCCGCGTGTCCATTCCGTCCACATACACGGCACCGCCGCACGGCAGCAGCACCGCGTTCAGGTGCTTGGCAAAGGTGGACTTGCCGGAGCCGTTGTGGCCCAGCACCACCGTAAAGCTGCCCTTTTCGATCTGTACCGATACATCCCGCAGGGCCGGAGGATTTGTCTCCCCCTCCGGCGCAGGGTACGTATAGGTCAGGTCCCTTGTCTCTATCATCACTGCCATACGCAATTACTTCCGTTCTTGTTTACTCGGAAAACCATCTTCCCGTGGCGCCGCAGGGCAGCGCCATGCCGCTTTCCGTGCAGGGCAGGCCCAGCTCGTCCCATGTGACCGTGCCGCCGAATTTCCGCCCTACCAGCATCTGCAATATGTACCCCAGCACCGACGGCGCCAACCCCGTGGTATAGCTGTTCAGGATCACAAACAGCGGCTTGTCCGACAACACCCGTGAGCACAGCTCCACGAAGGGGTACAGGCTGTCCTCCAGCTTCCACACCTCGCCGCCGGGTCCCCGGCCGTAGGAGGGCGGATCCATGATAATGGCATCATAGGTCTTGCCCCGGCGTATCTCACGCTCCACGAACTTGGCGCAGTCGTCCACGATCCAGCGGATGGGCGCTTCGCCCAGGCCGGATAGCCGGGCGTTCTCCTTACCCCAGGCCACCATACCCTTGGCCGCGTCCACATGGCACACAGAAGCCCCGGCCCTCGCACAGGCTACCGTAGCCCCGCCGGTATAGGCAAACAGGTTCAGCACCCGGATAGGCCTTCCGGCATGCCGTATCTTGTCCATGGCGAAATCCCAATTTACCGCCTGCTCCGGGAACAATCCCGTATGTTTGAAGTTCATGGGCTTCACCTGAAATGTCAGGTCTTTGTAATGCACCTGCCAGCTTTCCGGCAGCTTGCCTTTATCCCAATGACCGCCGCCGGTAGAAGACCGGGAATAGCGTCCTGTTGCGCCGCGCCACAGCCGCGTGGTCTTATCCGTCTCCCAGATCGCCTGGGGATCGGGGCGCACCAATACCTGCCGGTCCCAGCGCTCCAGCTTTTCGCCGCCGCCGCAGTCCAGCAGCTCATAATCCTTCCAATCCTTCGCGATCCACATACAGACGGACCCTCCCTATAATAAATCAGTTTATTATACAATAGAAGTCCCCCATCGTCAACGCCGCAACTGTAAACATTTTTCGCCAACATTTTTTGCCGCGCTGCCCGTTGTGGCCGCGGGCAAAGTGTGGTATACTGCATATACCATACGCAAGGAGGTCTATATGGAAAAGAACACACCCAAACAGCTGGCCCCCGTCAACGGCACACCCTTTGATTACCTCCGCTGGCGCGGCGACCTGACCTTTGCCCGTGACGGCTTCAACGAGGTGGACAACCTGGTGCTGTGCATCCTCTCCTATATCAACTTCCGCCGCATCGACGCGGTCCATACCAAGGACCCCGCCGCGGCGCCCACCCTGGCCCAGGTTGCACCCCTGCTCACCGACAAGGATGACCAGCTGGGCCTCTCCGAGCTCAGCTATCTCCCCCTGCTGCGTCTGGCGGCACAGACCGAACGCTTCCGGGACCTGCGCCTGTTCGGCTACACCCACGAATACGACGAACAGAGCGCCAAGCAATTCGACGCGCTCTCCTTCCTGGTGCCCGACGGCACATTGTTTGTGGCCTTCATGGGCACCGACACCTCTCTGGCCGGCTGGAAAGAGGACTTCAACATGAGCTTCCTCTCCGCCGTCCCCGCCCAGACACGCGCCGTGTCCTACGCCACGGAGATGGCGTCCCTCTGCCCCGCCCTGCCCCTGCGTATCGGCGGCCACAGCAAGGGCGGCAATCTGGCCGCCTGGGCGGCAATCTATCTGCCTGCCGAGCTGCAGAAGGACCGCCTGCTGTCCGCCTATAACAACGATGGCCCCGGCTTCGCCCGGGATATGCTGGACACCCCGGAATACCGCCGGGTGGCCGATAAGCTGCACACCTATATCCCCGAGTCCTCCATCGTAGGCGTCCTGCTGGAACACGCCGAGGATTACGCCGTTATCGACAGCGCCAACCGTTCCATCATGCAGCACGAGCCCCTGTCCTGGAGCGTGGTGGGCACCCGCTTTGTCCACCTGGGCCAGCGTTCCCAGATGGGCAGGCTCTCCGACGATGTGCTCCGGGAGTGGATCGGCTCCATGACCCCCGCCGAGCGCGAGCAGTTCACCGATGCGCTGTTTGACGTGCTCTCTCTGTCCGGCAAAGCCCGGACGCTGGATGACCTCCGCAGCGGCGGTCTGGCCGGCGGCGCGGCGCTGCTGAAGCAGTACGCCGGCGCGGACGAGGAGAAAAAGAAGATCATCGCCGAGATATTCCGCCGTCTGGCCGCGGACGTGAAGGACGAGCTGAAAAAGGCCGCCGGCGAGGGGTTTCAAGGCGTGAAAAAGGCCGCCGGCGAAGGTTTGGAGGGCGTCAAGACCGTCCTGACCAATCTGACCAAGGGCGAAAAATAAAAGCGCAGCCGCCCGCAGGCACAGCCCTCGCCCCCGCAAATGTCAAAAAAAGAAAGCCCTCACGGGCTTTCTTTTTTGTTGACTTAGTGCCGCTTCTTCGCCGTCCACGCCATACCCGTCACGGACAGCACCGCCGTCACGGCGTAGATACCCACGCCCGCGTCAAAGGTCTTGGGGCTGCCCTTGGTCTCGTCCGCCTTGGTGTCGGTGGTGGGGTGGTAATAATACCCGCCGGTGGATTGCTGAACGGTAACACCTGCGCTGACCTGTCCGGTCACCACATCGGAAGTGCCATACACAGTGCCGTTCTTTACACCCTGTGTAGTGTTGACAGTGCTTGCCACAGTGTTGCCATTCATGGTCAATTCCAAATTGTCGCTATTGAACGTCTTATTGTTCGCCTTGGCATCATCATAAATCAAATAACCTGTACCGGTGATTGTGTTGTTTGAAATGCTGACAGCGGGCACAGCGCTCATGGTCAGCAGCTTTTCGTGCAGAGTAATAGCGTTGCCGCCAGTCAGGTTCAGGGTATTACCCTCAACGCTGGCCTTGGTCAGACTGCTCAGCTGGATGCAGGCACGTCCGGCATCGGTAATGGAAATGGTATTTCCGCTGATAGTAGCGTCCACATTGGCGTGGTCGATGTTGATGCCGCGGGCAAAGCCGCTGATGTTATTATCCTTGATGACCAGCTTGTTTCCGCCCCTGCACTGAGCAAATATGGAGTAGGCGTTGCTGTCACCGCTGTAATTGGTTCCATCAAATACATTATCATGGATATTGTAGGTCATCTTACCTTTGTTGTCGAAGTTATCGTACACATACAGACGACCATGGAAAGTGCAGTTTTTGATTTCCATTTCAGCGGAAGATACTACCTTGTCAGGCGCATTTTCATCCACAGAAGCAGAGGCTCCCACAGTAGTGCTTTTAGTCGTGGCAAATTCAATATTGTCAACAGTCAGCTTTCCAGATTTAGTAAACAACTGACCGCTGCCATAACCGCCAGCCACATACGCCTGGATATTGCCGTCAGTCAACTGTGCCTTTGTGCCGTCCGCATTGTTCACACCGATGATGCTGTAGCTGGTACGGAAAATCTGATGATTGCCTCCCACAGTGCAGTCAATCTGATTACCGCTGGACTGTAGGGACGTAAATCCCGCCAGCGTACCGTGAATGTAGAACTTGACCTCGGTGACAGAACCGGACACGCCCGCGTACTTGTAGAGCGGAGCGTTAGTGTTGGTCACGTCCAAGTAGCCTTTTTCCCATGTCACACCGAACAGTGCCATATAAGCCTCGTTAGCGGCCTTGCAGGTGTCGTACTTCTTGTTCGCGTAAATGCCCTTAGCTGTGGCCACGTCCTCGTCACTGACATTACTGCCATAGATCAGCTCGACAGTCACATAATTGTTCTCATCTGCCCAGCTGACGCTGCACAGTCCCAGCGCCATCACCAGCGCCAAAATGGTTGCCAACAATTTCTTCATGTCTCCTACCCCGTTATGTTTAGATTTCCGCAGATGCGCTCGTTTTAATCCTCATTAAAACGTAAAAGCAGAGGTACCTCTGCGGATAGCTTCATTATAGCAAGAATTTCCGGTTTGTCCAGAGCATTTTGTGAAAAAATCCCAATTTTATCATTCCCGGTAACGGCGCTTACGTTTGATTTGCAAAAATTGGAAATTCCTGCCCCGCGGGCAGCGTTGTTACCGCCTCGGCGGGAAGCGCGGGAAACCACTCCCCTATCCTCCCCGGCGCGGCGGCAAGCGTTTCCTTCTGCCCGTGGGTCAGCTTCGCCTTGATGGCGTATTCCAGCCGCGACGCCGTTATCTTGTCCCCGCAGCGCCACAGCGCCGCCAAAGCCTCCGGCGGGTGTGCCCGGGTGTACTTGGCGCCCCTGCCGCTGCAATGCATGGCCATCCGCCGCTCCACGTCGTTGGTCATCCCCGTGTACAGGCTTCCGCCACGGCACCGCAGCATATAGACATAGTACGCTTCCATAGGCGGCTCCTTTCACGGTTTTCCCCTATCATACCCGATATTTCTTGCATTGACAAGCGCTGTATGATACAATTCCAATTTGGAAAGTGAGGGAGAGCTATGACCCTTTTTGATTACTATCTGCGCTATATGACCGAGGTATGGGAGGGCACGCGTCCCGCCCCGGAGGGTATTGCCCTGCCAGAGGGCAGCGATGAAAACGCCCGCATACAGGCACTGGGCCAGCAGCTGCAGGACATGGGCATGGCCGCCTTTGTCCGCACCTGCGCCGCCCAGGACGGCACGGTGCTTCCGGAGGAGCTGTTCGCCGAAAGCGGCGACCTTGGCGGTTTTGAGCTGTTTCTTCAAAACGCGGATAAGGCACAGGAAGCCCCTGCCGCGGAGAAAAAGTCCGCGACCCCCGACCCCGATGCCAACAAGCACGCCTTTGAGGTGTTTCTGGACTGCATTGCCATGGACGACGGTCTTGTGCAGTATCTGATCGACGTGCTGAAGCGCATGGACCGCAAGGAGTTTTTCAAGCTCAGCCAGATCACCACCAAGCTGGATCTGGACCCGGAGGAGTTCCTCTACTGGCTGGGCCGTCGAGAGATGTACGCCGACGAGGAGGAGCAGGGCTGTGCCGCCGCTATGGACCACGCCCTGCTGCGGCTTGCGGATGAGGGACGGCTGGATGTGGTGGCCGCCCTGCTCAGCGGCGACAGAAAGACCTTCGAGACCTTTCGCTGCGAGGCACCGGAGCTTATGCACGCACCCATCGCCACCTTCGAGTGGTACGAGAAAAACTATCTGGATCGGGACTATCCCATCCGACTCATTATGCGCCTGAACGGCGTAGAATTTCCCAACTGAGGTGAACTATGAACGAAGCATATAAGGCGCTGGGCGTCAGCGAAAACGTGCTGGCTTTCAGCGAAACGATCCTGTCCGACCTGAAGGACCGCTTTGCGGCCATCGACGCCATCGCCGAGGCTAATCAGCTGAAGGTCATCGCCGCCATGCAGAAAAACCGCGTGGCCACCAATCATTTTAACCTTTCCACCGGCTACGGCTACGACGACGAGGGACGCGACACGCTGGAGCGCGTCTACGCCGACTGCTTCGGCGCGGATGCCGCCCTGGTGCGCCCGCAGATCACCTGCGGTACCCACGCGCTGGCGCTGGCGTTAGGCGCGAACCTGCTGCCGGGGGACGAACTTTTGAGTCCGGTGGGGGGGCCGTACGACACGCTGGAAGAAGTCATCGGCATCCGGGAGTCGGTGGGCTCACTGAAGGAATACGGGGTAAGTTATCGTCAAGTCGATTTATTGCCGGACGGATCGTTTGATACCGATAAAATCTGCGCGGCAATAAGCAATAAAACAAAGCTTATCACGATACAGCGTTCAAAAGGCTACGCTACAAGGCCCAGCTTCTCAGTAGCGCAGATCGGCGAGTTGATTGCGTTATGTAAACAATGCAAGCCGGACGTGATCTGTATGGTGGACAACTGCTACGGCGAGTTCACAGAGCTGATCGAGCCGGTGAACGTGGGCGCGGACCTGATGGTGGGCAGCCTTATCAAAAATCCCGGCGGCGGGCTGGCTCCCACCGGCGGCTATATCTGCGGCCGCGCCGACCTGATCGAGCGCTGCGCCCGGCGGCTCACCGCCCCCGGTCTTGGCCGGGAGGTGGGCGCAAATCTGGGGCTGCTGACCCAATTTTACCAGGGCTTTTTCTTGGCGCCGACGGTGGTGGCCTCTGCGGTGAAGGGTGCTGTATTCGCCGCAAATTGTTATGAAAAACTTGGTTTTCATGTCATTCCAGGCGCTTCTGAGGTGCGTCACGACATCATCCAGGCGGTGGAACTGGGCAGCCGGGAGGGCATGATCGCTTTCTGCAAGGGCATACAGGCCGCCGCGCCGGTGGACAGCTATGTCACCCCGGAGCCAGCCCCTATGCCGGGCTATGACAGCGACGTCATCATGGCCGCCGGTGCTTTTGTGCAGGGCAGCTCCATAGAATTGTCCGCCGACGGCCCCACACGGCCGCCCTACGCGGTGTATTTCCAGGGTGGGCTGACCTGGTACCACGCCAAGCTGGGCATCCTGATGAGCCTGCAGAAAATGCTGGAAGCCGGCCTGATCTCATTATAATTATGTAAACCATGGAGGAAATCGTATGTTTCTCCCCAACCATCCTTTTCGGCGGCGTCCGCCTCCTTTTTCTGTGCATTTTGTGTTCGTTGTTTATACTTTTACTTTCTGAATAATGTACATTACCGTATAGCAGGTCTTGCTATACATGATAGAATAAGGAGTTTTTTATGTGGTTTTGGTTTTCTCTGATCGCACTGATCTGCTGGAGCGGCTCTGACCTGTTCAGCAAGATCGGCTGCCAGGACGCAGACGACAAATACAGCCATCTTAAAATGGTGATGGCAGTGGGCCTGGTGATGGGTCTGCACGCCGCCTATGAGATTTTTATCAACGGCACGGAGATCAACGGCAGCATCATCCTGACGTATCTGCCGGTGTCCCTGCTGTACATCAGCTCTATGACCATCGGCTACATCGGCCTGCGGTATATCGAGCTGTCCATCTCCTCCCCCATCTGCAATTCCAGCGGCGCACTGGTGGCGGTGCTGGCGCTGGCCACCGGCGGACTGGGCGAATTAGTGCCGGCGCAGCTGGCCGCCACAGCACTGGTATGCGTGGGCGTCATCGGTCTGGGCATCGTGGAGGCCCGGGAGGACGACGACCTGCGGGCCGCACGGCAGCAGGCCAGCAACCACCGCTACGCCAAGTCGGCGTTGGCGCTGATCCTGCCTGTGATCTATTGCCTGCTGGACGCACTGGGTACCTTCGCCGACAGCCGGGTGCTGGAGACATTGAACGAGGACAGCGCCAACTGCGCCTATGAGCTGACATTTCTGCTGGCGGGCATCGTATGCTTCGTGTATGTGGTGCTCATCAAAAAGAGCCGACTCGTCCCCAAGCGGGAGGGCCCCAAGTATGCGGGCGCCGTGTGCGAAACGGCGGGTCAGTTCGCGTACATCTACGCGCTGGCGGACACGGAGCACGTGGCACTGGCCGCACCCATCATCTCCGCCTACTGCGTGGCCTCGGTGCTGTGGAGCCGCATTTTCCTGAAGGAAAAGCTCAGCTGGAAGCACTACGCCATGATCGCACTGGTGGTGGCGGGTATTGTGATACTGGGCATCTACGACGCATAACAACAAGATATCCCCCGCCGGGTCCGGCGGGGGATTTTTTGTATCCCGAAAACCACTCGCTGGGCGAGTGGTTTTTGGGATACAAAAAGGGACCGCGAAAGCGGTCCCTTTTGTTATTGCCTGTAAGAGGTTCGGCTTAGAAGCAGCCCTGCTCCATCATCGCCTCGGCGACCTTCTTGAAGCCGGCGATGTTGGCACCAGCCACCAGGTCGTAGCCCAGGCCGTACTCGGCAGCGGCCTCGGCGGACACCTTGTGGATGTTCTCCATCATCTTATGCAGCTGATGGTCGACTTCCTCGGCAGTCCAGACCAGACGCTCGGAGTTCTGGGCCATCTCCAGGGCGGAGACGCCCACGCCGCCGGCGTTAACAGCCTTGGAGGGAGCGACGATGATGCCCTTCTGCTTACGCAGGAAGTTCAGTGCATCGTTGGTGGTGGGCATATTGGCGACCTCGATGTAGTACTTCACGCCGGAAGCAGCGATCTTCTCAGCGGACTCCATCTTGACGTCGTTCTGCATAGCGGCGGGCATATACACGTCCACATCCTTGACGCCCCAGCACTTCTCGCCGGCGACGAACTCGCAGCCGAACTTATCGGCATAGGGCTTGCAGTGCATGGGATCCTTGGCGCGCATCTCCAGGATGAAGTTCAGCTTCTCGTCGGTGATAACGCCGTCGGGATCGTGGATATAGCCGTCGGGGCCGGCAAAGTAGGTGACCTTAGCGCCCAGCTGAGAGGCCTTCTTCATGATGCCCCAGCCAACGTTGCCGTAGCCGGAAATGGCGATGCGCTTGCCCTCGATGGTGTCATTCTCGTGCTTCAGCACTTCCTGCAGGTAGTACATAGCGCCATAGCCGGTGGCCTCGGGACGGATCAGGGAGCCGCCGTAGCTCAGGCCCTTACCGGTGAGAACGCCGTTCTCCCACACGCCCTTCAGGCGGCGGTACTGGCCGTACAGGTAGCCGATCTCGCGGCCGCCCACGCCCATGTCTCCGGCGGGAACGTCGATGTCCGGCCCGATGTAGCGATACAGGGCGGTCATGAAGCTCTGGCAGAAACGCATGACCTCGGCGTCGGACTTGCCGGCGGGATCGAAGTCGGAACCGCCCTTGGCGCCGCCGA
>OHAT01001805.1_pt1 | contig 17633 bp, 19 predicted proteins | sample 1577141 | NCBI WGS metagenome assembly OHAT01 (sample SAMEA3541578, study PRJEB24748) | human gut metagenome | biome: human gut; feature: human-associated habitat; material: faeces | place: China | collected 2012 | reverse complement strand
AATTCTGTCCGATCATGTCCGGTTCCGTCGTCCCTTTCGGGTCACGGATGCGCCGCGACACGTCCACACGCACCAGCGAAGCCGATTCCTTCAGTCCGCCCGCCGTAATCACCAGGTCCTCCAGGCTCATGTGGTCGGCATACGTATAGCTTCCCGGCTTGTTCACCTCCCCGCTGATGGTCACCTTGCCCATGTCCTGCAAGTCGTGGATACTCGGAATATACAAAATGTCATTCTTCTGCAAGGCGATGTCGGGCGAAGTTCCCTTCAGAATCCCTTCGATATCCACCGGCAGCACCTCCTTCGTCAGGTTTTCCCGTTCACGATACAGCACCGCGCGTCCCGTAAACGCATCCCCCAGCAGTCCGTCGGCCTTTTCCACCAGCTGGCGCACCGTGTTGAGCGAGCCGCTCAGTTCGAACACACCCGGATGATACACCGCGCCCTTCACCTCCAGACGGTTGTTGAAGCGGTTCAGGATAGAATCCACCGTCACCACATCCCCGTCTATTAATTTAAACGCAGAATAGTGTATATCGTCCACCGTTTTTACCGAAAATTCTTTTCCGTCTTTCCGTAACACCCTGATACTCTTCTTGTAAGCATCCGAAGAAAATCCGCCGGCATACTTCAGCAACGTCGCGGCCGACTCCCCGTTCTTCATTTCATAGAACATCGGGCGTTTCACCTTACCCGTAATCTTCACCAGTTCGTCGTAGGTAGGCACAATCACCACATCGCCGTCCTGCAGGCGGATGTCGTCCTGAATCTGCCCCTTCATGATGTACTCGTACACATCCAGCCGGGCAATCGTCTTTCCGCCACGGGCCACCTGCACGTTACGCAAGCTACCGATATCGCTCACCCCGCCCGACGCATACAAGGCATGAAACACCGTCGAGAGCGACGACAGGGCATACGGACCCGGCGCTCTCACCTCTCCCATCACGTTCACCTGGATGGTGCGGATGTTCCCCAGCGTCACCTGGATGTTATTGGCCGAATCCGCATAAATCTTGCCCAGTTCCTGCTTCAGCAGCTGGCGGGCATCCTTGATGGTCATGTTGTTCAGGTATACCGGACCCAGATTGGCGATGTTCACGTAGCCGTCGGGCGAAACCTCCAGCCGCATGGTATTCTGGCTGGCCCCCCACACGTCGACAATCACCTCGTCGCCCGGTCCCAGCCGGTAGTTCTCCGGAGTAGCCATGTTCAGGTTCGGCTGGAAAGTAAGTTTGTCAATGTTGAAAATATTGCGACCGAACACGCCATTCTCGCTGGCCGTCGACACCTTCAGCTCCTGACGTTTCTTCATGGTCTCCTTCATCTCGTCCGTATTCGCACCTTCAAGGGCTGCCTCTCCGTCAGTCGCATTGGCCACCGTCGTCTTCCGCGCCCTCGTACCGGTGTCCTGTACCGCACCGCCTTCTCCCGCCTGAGAAGAAGAGCCCGAAGTGGCAGCGCCCGAATACTGAGACTTCAAGCGCAACAACTGTTCCTGAGTAGCCCCCTTTGAAAGCAGTTCCATGGCAATGGTCTGCTGGTCTTTCCCCTGCTGAAGTGCTTGCTGTACATATTCTATCACCTGGCTGTCGGTCATTCCGCTTTGGGCATACACAGCCGGCCCTCCCAGCAGAAACAACCACAGCACAACTCTAGCGAACTGTTTTCTCATTTTATTGTCTACGTTTTTGGTTTTAATGACAAAGATACATGAAAAAAAATAACCACCAAGCCCCCAAGGAAAGGAATTACGGCATGAGAACCGAAAAATAGTAAAATCAGACCACCCTCGCGGTCAATTTACAAGAAACACTCGACATTAAAATATAAATAGTGTTAACAGAATGCTTTTTCTTGAAGATTTCATATGTTACATAACACAAAACCCTTACCTTTGCATTGTGTTTTTCATGGTATTAGATTTAAGGTTAATGAAGATTGGGAGTCTGGGAAGATTCCCTTTTTTTATGTTCCAAAAACGCCCCATCAAAATGTTCTGATAAATTCCGGAGCTTCATAATCAGTAATATCCTCAACCGGGAATCTGGCCTTGTTTTTTGCTTTCGCATCCATTATAAACTGATTACATTCCTTACTTGTAAAAATCCCCTTATTCATCGCAATGGTCAGAATATCCAACGTTCCGATATACTCTATACCATTCTCAATACAATAAGGAGCCACATCCCGGAAGTTACTACTGGCAATGGCCTCCTGTCCAAAACGAGCCATCGACATACAAGCCCGTTCACCCTCCCCAAGCATCGGACTCTCTTTTTTCAACCGGAAAAACTCCCGTCGGATATTTTCATTGGCATAAGGAAAAGAGATTTTACACACCCTGCATCGTGCCATCCACTCATCTATTTTCCGCTTCCTGTCCGGCTGCGTAGGATGATAACCGGCTTCCTTGTACACATTCTCCACAATCATGACTGCATGAGGCTGAAGAATTTCAGTCAACTTGTCAATATAGCCGGTAGCCATGAAATGAGAGATGACATCGGCATCCACTAATATTACTTTATTCCTCCCCATATACTTCTTGCGAAACATTGATTTCCATATCCATCAACAAAGAGTAATACTTCGCCTGGGAAATACGCCCCATGTCATACAATTCACGAGCTTTCAGATTATAATCACCCACCAGTTCTGTCTGATAGGTCGGATAGTATAACTGTGTGTTATAGCCGTATTCAATGGCAGAATTAACCACATTATTCTTATACAGGTCGAATGTTTTTTTAGTGATCCATTTCAACTCCTTCAACCGCGTCAGAAGTGCAGCCCTTGAGCAAAGGAAATTCTGCTCCACCTTCAGGAGAGTAGCTAAAGTTATTTTATCCACTTGTTGTTCCACAGCAGGAACCAGTTCTTTCAATCCCATTTCCGGAAGCAGAAGATAAGCCGCAAACACATCGGCATTATACTCTTCCTCCTCTTTCTTATCAAACAGTCCCGCATTGTTTTGCGATACCTTGAAATCCTTCTGATACAACAAGTGATACAACTCGTGGCATGCAGTAAAACGTTGCTTGGCATAAGGCAAAGCCGTATTTATCAACATGAAATACTTATCTACGGAGGCCCCGTTTCCATTAATCCGGATAGCCATACCCGAAAAATTTTTATCCAGCTTCTTAAACCACGTAAGAATGTGCTTCTCCTTTAATATTTGATGGATACGCACAGGGTCTTTTGTTGTCACATGCATTTCCTCCCGCAGTCTAGTGGCAAGACATTCTAATTCAACTTTACTTTTCAAGCTCATCACACATCTGAATATAATTTTTTACAATCTTCTGGAACTGCGAGATTTGACTAAGGTCTCCCACGTTACCCGTCTTACGGTATGCACATGCCACAGAAGTCTGGAAAAGCTGGTCATTCTCTTCCATCAGGTCATATTCCTCCACATTATACAGCGAGGCAAGTTTCTCCATCGCCTCCAGAGGAACGACAGTTTCCCCCTTCTCATATTTGACGTATGCCGGCTGACTGATACCCAAATAATCGCTGATTTCCTGCTGAGTATAGTTCAAATGCTCACGAAAAGCCTTAATATTTTTCCCTATAACTTGATCAAGTCCCATATTTTATCAATTAAAAGATTCTTCTGCAAAGATAGCGTTTTTAAGTTATAAAAAAAGGAATAAAAATCAGATTTATTTCAAAATATAACTTTTATTTAATATCAAAGAATATTTAGAGTGTATAGAGTTAAAAGCGAACAGTTAAAAAGTAAAAGCGGTACAGTCACCGCCCTTCACTTTTCCCTATTCATTCTTCATTTTTCATTATCAATTATTTCATTCTTCTTTTCTTTATCACCTGGTTAAACCACTGGTGAAGCAGCGTCCACGCCAGCACGTCAATCACGAACACCAGCGTATTGTTCATATACTGTATGGCCGTGATGGTAAACGCACAGAAGCAGGCCGACATCAGCTGGATAGTCACCATCGCCTTGCGGGGCGAGAAGCCCATCTCCAGGAACTTATGATGAATATGTGTCTTGTCGGGCATGAACAGCGGCCGTCTGTTGCGCGCACGGCGCAGCACCACACGCACCACGTCCAGACACGGCACCATCAGCACGCTGAACGATACCAGCACCGGACTGCTCTTCACCCTCAGCAGCATATCCGGCTCGTACATGCAGTATTTGATGACAAAAAAGCTCAGAATAAATCCCAGCGTCAAGCTGCCCGTATCCCCCATGAAAATCTTGCGCCCCATATCGGCATTCCCGAACACGTTGTACGAGAAGAACGGGATGATCACCCCCACCGTCACGAACGCCAGCATGGCATAGCTCCACATCTGGAAATGCACGAACAGCACCCCGAACACCAGCAGCGCCACCATGCTCAGTCCCGACGCCAGTCCGTCGATACCGTCAATCAGGTTGATGGCATTGGTGATGAACACCACCAGCAGCATGGTCAGCGGAATGCCCACCGCCTCCGGAATGAGGTAAATGCCGAAAAGCCCGTAGAAATTGTTGATGTACAAGCCCGCTAGCGGAAACATGGCCGCCGAGATAATCTGCACCAGGAACTTCCGGCGATAGCGCACCCTCACCAGGTCGTCGCCGACACCTATAATATATAATAAGGTCATTCCGCCCATCAGGAAAAGGAATTCAGACATCAGCGTTTCCGCCTCCCTCTCCTGCGGTCCGAGCCCTAGCACCAGCCGCAAGGCCGTAAACACACAGACTGAAAAAAGAATCACCGGGAAAAACGTCACTCCGCCCAGACGGGGTACCGGACGCTTGTGCACCTTCCGCTCATCGGGCACGTCGAACAGACGCTTCCGCATGGAAATAATCAACACGTTCGGAATAATGATACGGCCCAACGTCACCGCCGAGACAAAGGCCAGGATAACGATATACAGATTCTCCATAAATAATCTTGGTTGAATATTGAATATTATTGCAAAGTTACATTTTTATTTCATATCTGCAACAGAATCGCTTCCCGGCGTACACAAAAAAAACGGGAGTCAAAGCTCCCGTTTCACCTCAAAGCAAGGACACGCCTTGGTCCACTCATCCGGTTCCACCACCCCGTCGCCGTCCAGGTCCGGACTCAGGTCGCGGTGGCCCACCACCTGCGTAATGCCCGGAAAATCCGCCTTCAGCACCCTCACCAGAATCCGCAGCGAACGCTTCTGCAGCTCCGTGCGCGTATCCGCCGGGCGGCCCTGCTCATCCAGTCCCCCTTCGTACGCAATGCCGATACTCCGCTCGTTGTAGCCCCGTGCATGTGCCCCGGCCCGTTCCACCGGACGCATGGTACAGATTTCTCCGTCCGTGCGCACATAGTAATGATAACCGCAGCACTTGAAGCCCCGTTTCCGGTGCATCCTGGTCAGTTCAGCAGGCGAGAGCGGACTATCCGCCCTCGTTGCTGTACAATGAATCACAATCATGTCAATTTTTCTCATCACAATCCGGTTTTCTCCCGGTCAGAAGGCAGAGAATACACTTCAGTACCCTGACCACAATCCATTTTACCCTAGTCATTCTCACTGCACCTCATTAAGATTAAGCCCCCAGACCTTCGTCGGTTTCTTCTTCCTTCTTATACTTCACCGGCACCTTTTCGAAAGCCAGGTTGCCGATGGCCTCCTGCATCACCGTGCCCGGTCGGAACAACACACGCACCTTGTCAATCAGCGCGTCCGTGTAAGTCTCTTCCGTGTCCGAACCGCCGCCGCTCAAGCTCAGCTGCAACGAGCCCAGTTCGCCCAGTCGCACGATTTCACCGCCCTGCAAGCCTTCCGACACGATGTCTTCCAGCGCCGTCAGCACCGCCATCACGTCGGCACGGGTCACGGTACACATCTGGTGGATACGTTCCGCAATTTCACGGATGCCCATCTCGCCGCGAGCCTGCGACTGTGCATAATACTTCACTTCACCGCTTTCACGGTCTGCCGGGTTCACACGTCCTACTACTGAATAAGTCACTGTCTTTTTCATAAGTCAATCAATTAATAGTTAATAATTAAAAGTTAAAAACGAAGAACCAATGAATGAAAAATTAAGAACGAAGACTGATGATTTCAGGAAACGCGCGCCCATTCCTCATTATTCATTTTTCATTCTTCATTATTCATTATCCATTGTTTTTCGTTTACAAAGGCAAAGATACGATGCGCCGTTCCCGCCGTGTAGACTTATGAAGACATACGAAGACTTTTGAAGAAATTATTTTTTCACTCCCCCGCTCAGGGCTCTCCCAGGAAGCGCACAATCAGTTCCACCTCCGGCTTCAGGAAAAACTTCCGGTTCTTGTCGTAGCCCGCCGCTGCGAGGGCCTCTTCCAGTTCCCTGCACCGCTTGATCCACCGCGCCAGTCCCTGCAATGCCGACTTCTTGTCCAACTCCGGAAAATACAGCCGGGCCAGCTCATTCTTGCGATACACTCTCAGACAGAACCGTCCGTCTCTTCCGGGCGTTCCCCGCCCTTCCCTCGTATTCAGTTGCATGTATTCCATCTTCCTTTCGTTTAAATTACGCATATAAATATACTCATTTTCAGCCGGATATACAAATATTTTCCGTTCCGTTTCCATGGCCGGACGCCACTTTTTTTCCTCGCACACCGCCCCGCCAGACTCCTCCCGCGTTATTTGTCCAAACATCAATAATCAGCCCTTCACGCCCAAAAATACCCCAAATCATTGCACAGATTTGAAATAAATCGTAATTTTGCATAATTTACAGAAGCAGAGAGACTAATCTTCCGTTTTTCCGGACGGAAGAAGCAAAGTGACACCACAGAAAAAAACAACTGAAAAAACAAAATATGAAGATTAAAGCGTTATCACTTCTCGTTTTTATGGCCTGCTCCCCGCTGCTGATGGCACAATCGAGCATGACCGACCAGCAAGTTCTAGAGTATGTAAAACAAGGCATGTCCGAAGGTAAGGACCAGCGCCAGATGGCCACTGAGCTGGCTCGCCGTGGCGTGACCCGCGAACAGGCCGAACGTGTCAAGAAACTGTACGAACAGGAACAGGGAGTCAGCACTTCCAAAATGAGCGGCACCGAGCTGATCCGCCTGCAGGGGGAGCTGGCCGACGTGAGCTGAACGAAGCCCGCCTGCGCGAAGCCACTCAGGAAGAAAGCACCACCTCCGTACTGGAGAATCCGCAGCCCGACAGCCGCGAACTGGCACAGGAAAATCAGGTATTCGGACGCAACATCTTCAATACCCGCAACCTTACTTTCGAGCCCAGCGTCAACATCGCCACTCCTCCCAACTACCGTCTCGGTCCGGGTGATGAAGTGATTATCGACATCTGGGGAACCAGCCAGAACACCATCCGTCAGCAGATTTCGCCCGACGGCACCATCAATATCGAGAAAATCGGTCCGGTCAGCCTGAGCGGCATGACCGTAAGCGAAGCCAACGGCTACCTGAAGCGTGTGCTGGGCAAGACCTACAGCGGACTGGACGCCCCCGACGGAACCCTTGAAATCCGCCTGACCCTGGGCAACACCCGCACCATCCAGATTAACGTGATGGGCGAAGTGGTGCAGCCGGGCACCTACGCCCTTTCTTCCTTCTCCACCGTGTTCCACGCCCTTTACCGCGCCGGCGGTGTGAGCGATATCGGTAGCTTGCGTAACGTGCAGGTAACCCGTAACGGCAAGACCGTGGCCAAGGTCGATGTGTACGACTTCATCATGAAAGGCAAGACACAGGACGACATCCGCCTGCAGGAAGGCGACGTGATTATCGTGCCTGCCTACGAAGCCCTGGTGCAGATCAGCGGCAACGTGAAGCGCCCCATGAAGTTCGAAATGAAGAAAAACGAAACCCTCGCCACCCTGATCAACTATGCCGGCGGTTTCTCGGCCGATGCCTACACCCGCTCCCTGCGCGTAGTGCGCCAGAACGGCGAAGAATATGAAATCAACACGGTGAAAGAAATAGACTACTCCGCCTACCCCATGCGTAACGGCGACGTGGTGACTGCCGAAGCCATCCTGAACCGCTTTACCAACAAGCTGGAAGTGCGCGGTGCCGTGTACCGTCCGGGCATCTACCAGCTCAACGGCGAAATCAATACCGTGCGTGCCCTGGTGAACGAAGCCAAGGGCCTGACGGGCGATGCCTTTACCAACCGTGCCGTATTGCAGCGCGAGCGTGAAGACCTCACCACCGAAATCATCAGTGTAGACGTGCGCAGCATCATGGCCGGCACCAGCCCCGACATCCCTTTGCAGAAAAACGACATTCTCTATATCCCCAGCATCCACGACCTGGAAGACCGCGGCGATGTGGCCATCTTCGGCGAAGTGGCCAAACCCGACTCGTATTCCTATTCGGACAACATGACGCTGGAAGACCTTATCATCCGCGCCGGCGGATTGCGTGAATCGGCCTCTACCGTACGTGTGGACGTATCCCGCCGTATCAAGGACCCCAAGAGCACCGTTTCTACCGACAGCATCAGCCAGATGTTCACCTTTGCCCTGAAAGACGGTTTCGTAATCGACGGTGAACAAGGCTTCACCCTCCAGCCCTACGACCAGGTGTTCGTGCGCCGCAGCCCGGGTTACCAGGCACAGCAGAACGTACAGGTAACCGGTGAAGTCATTTTTGGCGGTACCTATGCCATGACCACCACCGAAGAACGCCTGTCCGACCTCGTCAAGAAAGCCGGCGGTGCCACTCCGAAAGCCTACCTGCGCGGTGCCAAGCTGATTCGCGTGGCGAACGACGAAGAAAAGAAACGCATGCGCGACGTCATCAACCTGATGAACCGCCAGTTCGGCGAAGCCATGATGGACTCACTGGGCATCCGCGTGGAAGACACCTTCAGCGTAGGTATTGATCTGGAAAAAGCCATGGCCCAACCCGGCAGTGAATACGACCTGGTATTGCGCGAAGGCGACGTACTGGATGTACCGAAAATGAACAACACCGTGAAAGTGAACGGTGCCGTCATGATGCCGAACACCGTGGGTTACCTCAGTGACAAAAACGCCAACTACTACCTCGACCAGGCCGGCGGCTATGCCCTCAATGCCAAGAAGAGCAAGAAGTTCGTCATTTATATGAACGGACAGGTAGCCCGTATCAAAGGCCGCAGCAAAGACAAGATTGAGCCGGGCTGCGAAATCATCGTACCAAGCAAGAAGAACAAGAAAGTCAATGTAGGCGAAATCCTGGGCTATGCCTCTTCCTTCGGTTCATTGGCCACCATGTTCGCTACCATCTCTAACCTGATTAAGAATTAAAGCCATGGAAGAAAACAAGCACTATACAAATCCGGAACACCATCCGGCAACAAAAGACGACGATGAACCCCAGATAGACTGGATGAGCATTCTCCGCCAACTTCTTGCCATCCGCAAGAAACTTTATATAGCAGCTGCAGTAGGCGTTGTTTTAGGTATCCTCATTGCGTTAAGTACTCCCAAGCAATATACCGTCAGCGTCACCCTCTCCCCTGAAATGGGGAGTGGCAAATCCAGCAGCGGCCTGGCCAGCATGGCGGCCTCCTTTTTAGGGGGTAGTGTAGGGAATGACAGTCCCGATGCGCTTAATGCCACCCTGGCTCCGGATATTGTGATCTCTACCCCTTTCCTGCTGGAACTTTTCGAAGCTCGCGTGGTAAGCCAGAACAAACAGATTGACACCACTTTTACAGCTTATTTGGATAAACAAAAATCCTCCTGGCTGGGCTATGTATTGAAAGTCCCAGGCATGGCCATTGGTGGCATCAAATCCTTGTTCAGTAATAAAGAACAAGAAGAAACAGGCACCGTACAAGAAGGGACTATCGAATTAAACGAAAAAGATGCAGCTAAATTAGGCAGTCTACGGAAAGCTATCGTTACCGAAGTAGATAAAAAAACATCTATTACCACCTTAAGTGTCACACTACAGGATCCGAAAGTAACAGCTACGATAGCCGACAGTGTGGTATCCAAGTTGCAGCAGTACATCACTGCCTACCGCACCAGCAAGGCCAAGGAAGACTGTCAGTATCTGGAGAAGCTGTATAAAGAGCGCCAGCAGGAATACTACGATGCCCAGCAGCGTTACGCCCGTTATGTGGATGCCAACAGCAACGTGGTGTTCCAAAGTACCCTGGCAGAACGTGAACGCCTGCAGAACGACATGAACCTGGCCTATCAGGTATACAGCCAGGTGGCCCAGCAATTGCAGGTGGCCCGCGCCAAAGTGCAGGAAGAAAAACCTGTGTTTGCGGTAGTCGAACCGGCGGTGGTTCCACTGAATCCCTCAGGCACCAGCCGGAAAGTCATTGTACTAGGCTTCATCTTCCTGGCTGTAGCCTTTGCCGGTGCCTGGGAACTGCTGGGTAAAAAATACTGGCAGCTGCTCAAGGAAGGCCTGAAGCAGAAAGACTGATATCAGGCAGTTTCGGTGAACCGGGCCATCGCCTGACGATTGCGGTTCACCTCCTCATACGTGTACATCACCACGCGGTATCCCCTCTTTCCCGCCACGCGGAGCTGTTCGAATCCTGCCTTGCGCAGGGCCAGCCCCACCTTGACGGCACTGAGGGGATTCTTCATACCCCCACTGATGTGCGAAAGAATTTCCCCCACCGTCAGAAAAAGACATTCCTCGCCGGGCAGCGGTACCCGGAAGAAGGCCAGCAGCAAGTCCGTTTCCAGACTGGCCGTTTCAAAGCGTTCGTTGCGCGCATTCACCTGCGCTATCTCCTTTTCGTCGAACCAGTAGCGGAATCCCTCCTGCCACAACCCCAGGGCCTGCCCGTACACCCCCTCGTAATCCACGGGATGCGTGTAGGGGTCGTCTATGTGTACCACCGTGAAGGGCAGCCAGCGCCGGCTTCCCGTGGGGTCGTTCAGAAATTCCGGCTGGTTGGTCGTACCGCAAAAACTCGCGATGTGCGGCCGGTTCTCCTTATAGTGCCCGTAGGCCCTCCGTTCGTTCACCGCCGGCAGCGTCACCATCGCCTTAAGCTGGTTGATGTCCTCCAGACGCATCTCGTCGATTTCCTCCAAAGAAATCAGTGCAAACTCCGAAAGCGCCAGGTTGTCGTCCTTCGTCTCCCGCCCGCGGTTGGAACGCACCGAAAAATACCGCTGCAGCTCCGGCGGGAGCAGACGCGCCAGCCAGGTCGTCTTGTAACATCCCTGCCGCCCCACAAACACCAGAATTTCATGATTCGTCACCTCCTTCACCATCAGCGAAGCTACCGTGGGCACCAGCCACTTGCGGAAACACGTGTCTTACAGGGCCGCATCGCCCTCCACCTGCACCGTGGCCGCCAGCCTCCCGATGTGGTCGGTCACCCCGTCCCATTTCGGCAGCGAACGGAAATACTGTGTAAAGGGATTGAATTCCGGCACAAACTCCGACTCCAGCACCGAGCGCACGTCGCACAGCCGTACTGCGTGCCCCTCCTTGGTCATTCGGCTCCAGAGCGAGTTCACCATGCGGTCGGTCAGGTCGACAAACTCGTCGGCATCGGGATGCCGTATCTCCTCTTTTCCGGTGATGACATTTTTCCGGAACTCCGCCTGCGTCGTAAGAAAGTCCTCAATCATATCGGGTGTAGCCAGGCGCATACGAGCATCTGCCGCGCGTCCGTTTCCCCCACCGCGCAGCTCGGCCGCCCGCTTTCCGTGCGATTCCGTATCGGCATAACACGAGCGGAAAATGGCAGCCACATCCCCGTCGTATTCCGGAAAACGTCCGTCTGCCCAGCCGATGGCCTGCTCCAGCGGCAGACCGAATTCATTCATCAGATAGCCCATGCGCATGATATAGTCGTTGTGATGGTGCGCGGCATACACCTCCCCCTGCCAGTCCAGTTCCTTGCGGATGCGGGCCACCACCCGCTCTACACGCCCCACACGCGGGGCAGCCGGTTTCGTCAGCCGTTCCGGATCAAAACGGAAAGGCTCGGCATCAGGCCGGAAAAACACCTTCTCGTCGTGCGCCAGTCCGCTCAGTCGCGTGGCATTCTTGCAGGCCGGGTCGAAACTGCACCCCGTCAGCTGCCCATAATGCTCGTTCACCCCACGGAACACCCGGGTGTAGCACGCCGCCCGGTCGGTGTCGGCCGTCTCATCCTCCAGACAGTAACGGCACACCACCCTTACCCCTTCTCCGCTGACGGTGGTATAAGCCAGCAGCGTATGCGGATCGGCACATACCCGGCTGAAGAGTTCCTCCACCCGTCCTTCGGGCACATGGTCAAAGTCTACCATCGAGAGTCCCGTCCATCCGCTGATGTCAGCTTTCCGCTTGCCTTTCTCAAAGCGCACCGCCACGGCAAAGCACGGACAGGCAGCCTTCTCACGGCTGGCCGCCGTTTTCTGTCCCCGCGAACGGTAGTAGCGGTATTTTTCGGTACGGTCGGCCAGCACTTTGTCCTCCTTTATCAGGCGGACCACTTCGTTGAGAGACACCGGCACCGGAATCGTGTCGGAATAGCCTTTAAAAAGGCTGAGCATCATTCTGTTCATTTTCTCGTATTTTATTTTATGATTTATTAAATTTGCAAATCGTTTAGTTTTAATTTGCGGCTTCTCTTTTTCGGAACCCCAAGACGAATGTAACAGAAGTTTGTTAAATCGACAAATTTGCATTGCACGCATGCGTGCAATGTTTTAACTAATAATTTGCTATAATTTTATTTTTTAAACAAAAATCATTATGAAACAAGCAAAATTGATTGAATTAGGACAGATGTTGGAAGCGTGGCGTCATCAGGTATTGCCGCATGGCCGTACCCTTACCGAACACGAACTCTGTCAGCTGGCTCCCATGAGTCCGCACACGTATCAAAAAGTAAAAAAGGGCTCCTGACGGATCTTACCCTCCTGGGACGCATACTGGCAATGTACTGCCGCCTGCTTGCCGACGACACAGCACAACAGGATGAACTGCTGCGCGATTTTGTCCGGTCGCTGACCGCCGACCTGGAGCGCCTGGAGGCACAACGGACTTCCGGAAAGCCGCGCGCGCAACCCTAATCTTGACAGGTTGACGGGTTGTCACCGACTTTTCAAACTTTTCATATACAGGTGTGGAAAAAAGTCAGTCTACTATTTTTCCACACCTTTCCTATAGAAGTTTTGTAAAATGCCTGCCAACCCCGACAAGTGTACATGCGCTCCAGCCCAAACGTACTTGCATTCCAAGGCAAGCGCACTTGTGTTTCAAGCCAAACGTATTTACGTTTGAGAACAAATGCAATTGCGTTTTCCTGTGTACGCACCCGCATTTTGTCGAACAATAAAAAAACGTTCAAAAAGGGCATAAAACCCTGCAAAAGATTGCATAGGTATCAAATAAACGCTAATTTTGTATCGTCTTATACCGATACGTTACGTTTTATCATTTCTGGTGAATAGACTGGGAGTGGTAACGGCGAAGCATATCCCAGAATCATTATATAGCTTTCTAACAATGAAATAACTTTTGTTTGAAATAAACAGAAATCGTTCTCGTAAAAAAACAACAAGCATAATTTTCCTAAGATTTATCTAAAGAAGAACATCAAAAAAGCTCTAACTAAATTATTGAAGAAATGATAAAGTTTTAATTACGAAACCAAATTTTTTGTCTTCATATTAACAATAAATACTTGCATGTTTCTCCAATGCTACATTGATACAAGAGAAAGTAGTTTATTTTAATATATAAAAGAGTATACAAAATTATTATATTTATGCATTATCAAGGCTTTTAAATTACTTTTCTGCATATCCAAAAAAAACAAAAATGAAGATGAAAGATTAACAAGATATACTACTCATAATTATTAAAATTAAAGCAAATAATATTATATCGACTTTATTTCCTACTTGTCACAAAGATGTAATTTTATAAATAAACAATAAAATTAGGAACAGACAAATATATAAACAAGTTAACTTTATTAAGACTTATTTTACAGCCTAGTCTATAAATCATAGCATAACCTACTATAGAGAATTAATTAAAAAATAACTATATAAGTGATTTGTAGTCTTTAGATTTAAAACTTTCCATGGACAATAGCAACTCAGAAAAAAATAAACAAATAGCTAAAAACACATTATTACTATATGTGCGTATGTTATTTATGCTTGCAATAAACTTATATACATCGCGTGTCATTCTACAAACCTTAGGAGTAGAAGATTTTGGTATCTATAACGTTGTTGCAGGAGTTATCACAATGCTAGGTTTTCTCACAGGTTCACTTGGGGGAGCTTCTTCTCGTTACATTACCTATGATTTAGGCAAAGGGAATATGCAAATCATGAAACGTACATTTGGAAATATTCTTACCATCCATTTTCTTCTTGCAGGTATTATTATAATAATTGGTGAAACTGTAGGGCTATGGTTCATGTTAACGCAACTTCAAATACCAAGTGAGCGCGAAATTGCAGCGTTCTGGGTATATCAGTTTTCCGTATTTTCTTCTGTCTTGGCAATAGTCAGCATTCCTTATAATGCAAGTATTATTGCACATGAGAAAATGTCAGTTTTTGCCTATATTTCTATTGCTGATGCAGTTTTAAAACTAGTAATAGTATATGCTTTGCTAATCATTCCTTATGATAAGCTTATTGTATATGCAATTTTATTCTTTATCATACAACTATTTGATAGAATTGTATATAGTATATATTGTCGAAAACACTTTGAAGAAACCCGTAGCAAATTCAAATTTGATATGCAGTTATTTAAAGAAATATTTGCTTATGCAGGGTGGACAATGAACGGAAATCTTGCTGTAATTGGGTACACACAAGGACTAAATATCCTACTTAATATGTTCTTTGGTCCAACTGTCAATGCCGCAAGAGGAATTGCAGTGCAAATACAAAATACAGCACAAAACTTCTGCAGCAACTTCCAAATGGCTCTTAACCCACAATTAACCAAAAGCTATGCGATAGGCGATTATATCCACATGCACTGGCTACTAAAAGCAAGTTCTAAAATATCATTCTTTTTAATGCTTTTTATTTCCTTGCCAATTATGCTAGAAGCAGACTTAGTCTTATACTGGTGGCTAGGTACGGTTCCAGAACATACTGCCAATTTTTTAAGATTAATGCTTTGCTGGAGCCTATTATATGCATTGTCAAATCCAATATTAGTTTCAGTTCACGCTACAGGGAAATTAAAGCGATTCCAAATAATAGAAGGCACAATGCTACTTAGCATTGTGCCAATAGCTTATTTCTTGCTTAAATACTTTCATATCCCAGCCGAATACGTATTCTTAACCCATATTATAATTGAGATATGCACGCAATTTGCGCGCGTTCGAATTGTGCTTCCGATGATTTCAATGCCTATACATGAATACGTAACTGATGTTGTATATCCAATTTTAAAAGTCTTATTGTTATCTCCTATACTCCCTGTTAGCATATATTATTATACAAGCCATAACCTCACATCTTTTTTTATTGTATGCATTCTTGCTGTATGCAGCATAATATTTACAGCATTTTTTATCGGATGCACCAAAGATGAGAGAACTCTAATAGAGAACAAATTGAAAGCTATTTCAAGTAAAATAAAAAATAGAACATGAATCCTCCTAAAATTTCAATTATAGTACCTGTATACAATGCGAGTAAATATTTACACCGTTGCATTAATAGTTTTTTAGCACAAACCTTAACCAACTTTGAGCTTCTTCTAATCGATGATGGAAGTAAAGATGATTCTGGAATAATCTGTGATGAATACGCACAAAAAGATAAAAGAATCAAAGTAATACATAAAAAAAATGGAGGCGTAGCAAGTGCCCGGCAATGTGGTATTGAGCAGGCAATTGGAGAATATACCATTCACTCAGATCCTGATGACTGGGTAGAATCTGATATGCTTGAAGTAATGTATAACAATGCAAAAAAAAATAACGCAGACATTGTACTAACAGACTTTTTCACTGAAACAAAAGAAGGACAACGCTACACTCAACAACGCCCTCAAAGCCTACGGCAAGAAGATATCCTAAAGGATCTTCTTATGGTACGTTTACATGGTAGCTGTTGTAACAAACTAGTGAAAAGTAATTTATATAAACGACACAATATCGGATTCATTCCTGGCATTAATATGTGCGAAGATATTCTATTTTGGTTTCAAATATTACAATCACAACCACTTACTATAGCTTATGTAAACAAAGCATGGTATCACTATGACAAGACAATTAACGAAAATTCAATAAGCAATAATATGAGCAAATCCAGCAAACAGTCTCTCATTGCTTATATTGATGAAGTAGATAAACTTGTTAGAATGACGGTAGTAAGTAAAGAAAAAGGACATTCTATACTATATACACTACTGTATCTTTTAAAAAATGGTACTTATTATAAAAAAGCCCCCTACTATTTCCATAAATACCGAAAAAGTATAAAGATGCTTCCCATATCATCCCCCGATAAGTATCTTATATATTTAGGAAGCAAATGTAATTATACGCTATATGCACTTTATATTGCATATTTAATAAAATATCAGATAAAAAACATTAAAACAAAATTAAAACAATGGAAACAATCAATATAACCTCAGGCATAGACGACAGCTATTCACAACATATTGCAGTCACATTAGTATCTCTATTTTTAACCAACAAGCCTTATCATTTCCATATTTATCTATTAACATTAAATGTAACAGAAAAACATAAGAAACAATTATATGATTTAGCTCAAAGTTTTTCACATGAAATTACTTTTATTCCAATAAGCGAAAGGGATATATCTAACTTTCCACATAAAAAGACTGATTATCTATCTATTGCTACATATTTGAGATTATTTATTCCTGTAAAACTTCCTTTAGATATTCTAAAAGTACTATATATAGATTCTGATATCATTTTTAATTCAAATATAGAGGAACTATATTCAATAGATTTAAATAAATATTCAGCTGCTGCAGTCGAAGATGCACCCAACCAAAATCCCATACGATTGGGCTATGATAATAAAGATAAGTATTTTAATGCAGGAGTTTTACTATTAAATCTTGAATATTTGAGAAAAATAGATTTTACAAACTTAGCATTATCTTATATTCAAAGAAATAGTGAAATAATAACTTTTCACGATCAAGATGTTTTAAATGCATTGCTTCATGGAACAGTTTTATTTCTCCCTATAAAATGGAATATGTTAGATTGTTTTTATTTTCGAAAACCACGAATCTACCCTAATTATTTACCTGAGTTATATCAAAGTCAAAAAGCCCCTTGTATCATCCATTTCTCAGGGCCTATAAAACCTTGGCATTGGGGTAAATCCCATCCGTTAAAAACATTATATAAACATTATCTTAATTATATACCATGGAGGGAAAAAAAATTCTTTGATTTTTCTGGAATCAAAAAACTAAATTTCTCATTAAAGATTCTTATGCTATTAGGATTTTCAAGTGATCAAAGTAATATAATAAGAAAGACATTGCAAAATATAAAAAAAAGAATATTTAACCAGATATAACAAACCCCTTATATACATGAAGCAACAACGAATTTATTTAACAGATTTATCACTAGCTCGTATTTTTGCTATATATTGGGTAGTACTAGTCCAACATAATTTTGAGATATTTCGTATCGGTTGGGTC
>OHAT01001802.1_pt1 | contig 17676 bp, 8 predicted proteins | sample 1577141 | NCBI WGS metagenome assembly OHAT01 (sample SAMEA3541578, study PRJEB24748) | human gut metagenome | biome: human gut; feature: human-associated habitat; material: faeces | place: China | collected 2012 | reverse complement strand
GCCTCGCCCCGCCAGACACCAAAGCACAGCATGGCGGCTCCCGCCAGCAGCAGCGTGACCTGCGCTGCTGCCTTCTTCCTGTGACTCATTTTGATCACCCTTTCCTGTTTCTGTGGCCTATCATAGCGCAGGCGGGTTAAAATCTTTGTTAAGAACAGAAATTTAACACAAATCTTATCCGGCTCTGCTATAATAGGAGACAACCTGTTTATTAAGGAGGCGACTATGCACCTTTTGATTGTAGAGGACGAGCGCGCCCTGTGCGACACCGTCGCCCGCAGTTTGCGGCGGTCGGCCTACAGCGTGGATTGCTGCTACGACGGCGAGAAGGCGCTGGAGCTGCTGGAAACGGAGCGGTACGATCTGGTGCTGCTGGATCTGAACCTGCCGAAAAAGGACGGAATGACGGTACTGCGCACTCTGCGGCAGACCGACAGAGAGACGCCTGTGCTGATCCTCTCGGCTCGCGGCGAGGTGGAGGATAAGGTGACGGGTCTGGATGCCGGCGCCAATGACTATCTGGCGAAGCCCTTCCATCTGGCGGAGCTGGAGGCGCGCATCCGCAGCCTGACCCTGAGGCAGTTTACCCAGCAGGATGTGGTGCTGCGCTGCGGGCAGCTCACCTTTGATGCCCGTGCGCGGGCAGTTTCCGCCAACGGGCAGCCCCTGACGCTGACCCGCAAGGAGACGGGGATCCTGGAATACCTGATGGCGCATCAGGGCCGGCCTGTGAGTCAGGAGGAGCTGATGGATCACGTCTGGGACAACAGCGTGGACAGCTTCAGCAACTCCATCCGCGTCCACATCTCCGCCCTGCGGAAGAAGCTGCGCACCGCGTTGGGCTACGACCCTGTCCGCAACCGCATCGGCGAGGGCTATCTGATGGGAGGGGACGAAGAATGAAGCGGCTTTCCCTGCAGTGGCGCATCACACTGATGTCCGTCCTGCTCATCGGCATCACCTGCGTGGCCATGAATTTGCTGCTGTGCTCCTCCGGTGTGTACTATATGGACACCATTGCAGACAGCTTACAGGGCGGCGGCACGGTGATCCTGAATGAGGAAGGTGCGGCAAGCTTTGACCCGCAGCTCGTTGCGCCCAGCGAGGAGCTGACCATCGTTGTCGATGGGGCGCAGGGACGCTTCCGCACCACCAACTGGTATATCACGGCTATAGTGACACTGCTCAGCGGAATTTTGGCCTATTTCGTCAGCGGGCGAGCCCTCAAGCCCCTGCACAGCTTCGCCTCTCAGGTAGAGAAGGTGCAGCTGAACAATCTGGCGGATGTGAGGATCGATGAGGACGTGCTGCCGGAATTCCGGCAGCTCAGCCACTCCTTCAACCAGATGCTGGAGCGGTTGAACAACGCCTTTACCGCCCAGCGGCAGTTTACCGGCAATGCCGCCCACGAGCTGCGCACGCCGCTTGCGCTGATGCAGGCACAGCTGGAGCTGTTTTCCGCAGAGCACACCGATGTGCTGCCGGAGACAGCGGAGTTTCTCTTGCTTTTGCGGGAGCAGACGGAGAGGCTGACGCAGATGACCAAAACGCTGCTGGAAATGAGCAATTTGCAGCAGGTGGCGCGGAACGAGCAGATTCAGCTTATCCCAATGATTGAGGAGATCTTCACAGACCTTGCCCCGCTGGCAGAAAAGCGCGGTGTCACGCTAAAAGCGGAGGGCGACGGCGTTATGACCGGCAGCGACGCGCTGATCTATCGGCTGATCTTCAACCTGACGGAGAACGCCGTCAAGTACAACCGGCAGGGCGGCTCGGTGCGGGTTTCTGTCACACAGGAGCCGGAAAAGCTCTTGCTCCGCGTTTCCGACACCGGCCGCGGCATTCCGGAGGAATTTCAGCGGAGCATCTTCCAGCCCTTCTTCCGGGTGGACAAGTCCCGCAGCCGGGAGTACGGCGGCGTGGGGCTGGGACTTTCGCTGGTGTGGGAGATCGCCGATCTCCACGGCGGCTCCGTTTGGGTGGAGGAAAGTTCGGACAAGGGCACGACCATCGCAGTGGAGCTGCCGGTACAGTGAAGCTGCATCTCACATAAAGCAATAAGCCGCGCAGCGGGAGCACCCTTCGGGCGCTCCCGCCTTATCTTAGCATTTTGGATGACTTTGTATTTTCCCAAAGGCTCCCGTTTCGGCGGGGGCCCTTGTCTTTTCACCTTTCGTTTCCCGCTGCGTAGGATAGACTGTACGGAGTCGCCCGGCTCCGCATACTACGGATACGGAAAAGGGAGTGTCTATGCAATCATCTGTCCTTCAGGGGATATTGCTCCCCTTCTGGGGCACGTCGCTGGGTGCGGCGTGCGTATTCTGCCTGCGAAGAGCGCCCTCCGCCGTTCTGCGCCGCGTGTTGGAGGGCTTCGCCGCCGGGGTGATGACCGCCGCCTCGGTGTGGAGCCTGCTGCTGCCCGCTATCGACTGGGCGGACATGGGCCGCTGGTCCTTCCTTCCGGCGGCGGGCGGTTTCTGGCTGGGGGTGCTGTTCCTGCGGCTGCTGGAGCGACTGCTGCCGGAGGCTGTTACCGACCGTTCCACCACCATGACCCTTCTGGCGGTGACGCTGCACAACATCCCGGAGGGGATGGCGGTGGGTGCGGCCTATGCCGGATGTGTGGCGGCAGGAGCCGCCGCGCCCGCCGCGGCGTTTACGCTGGCGCTGGCCATCGCCATCCAGAATGTGCCGGAGGGCGCCATTGTGGCCCTGCCCCTGCGTACCGCCGGTGCGGGGAAGGGGAGAGCCTTTTTGGGCGGCGTGCTCTCCGGCGCGGTGGAGCCCCTGGCCGCCGGCGTGACGGTGCTGGCGGCGGCGCTCATCGTTCCGGCACTGCCCTGGCTGCTTGGCTTTGCCGCCGGGGCCATGCTCTATGTGGTGGCCGCCGAGCTGCTGCCTACGCGCGGCGATTCCGGCCCGGGGGCGCTGGCCTTTGCCGCGGGCTTTACCGTAATGATGATCCTGGACGTGGCATTGGGGTAGGGAGGAGGGTTGACAACGGCCAATTCCTGTAATATAATGTCGCTGACAAGTAAATAAACAGTCTGTTGATCCAATGTCGCCGGCGGCCGTACAGCCCACCACGGGCCAGGCGTCGGCATAGAAGGAAAGGGGTAGCCAAACCCCGCACGACCGGTACTGTGAGCGCAAGGATGCACCGAAGCGGCGTAAGCCGCCGGGACGAAAGTCCGCCATTGTGGGCGTAAGCCCATGAGAAGGTAGGCTGCAAACGAGGAGGGATGTCTGTCCCCCGCGGCGCGAGCCAGGAGAATTGCATTGTGTAGGACAAAGTTGCAGCGGGCGCGCTCTCCGTGTGCGGGAATCTTGTACCACCATGTAGATGTACCACGCTGACCTCCTGAACGGGAGGTCGGTGTTTTTTGCGCCGCCTTTTTCGCGGCCGGCCCTTTTGGGCGGGCGGCGGGGGCGGCGACGTCTTTCCGTGGTGCAGGGGTCGTATCTATTGCGTTCGCTGTCCGGCTTTGCGCCGGGCAGCGTTTCATTTTCGCGGGACAGAGTGCACTCTGTCCCGTTTTTCATGCCCTGCATGAAAAATATTTCCCTTGCCAGGCTGACACGCTGCCATACACAGCGAAGCGGTGCGGAAAACTCGACTGTCAAGCTGAGGCGCCGTGCGCTTTCCATCTGCGCAGTGAAACTGTACAGATGGGTCCCCTTTGTCAAGCGGAGGCGGCCATTGGCCGCGTGCTTTTCCATAAGTGGGGCGGGGATGTTGCCGCATCCCCGCCCACCCCCTCACGTCGACAAAAAATTTACATAAAGGAGAAAGAGATATGAGGAAGAGAGTCATAAGCTGGCTGCTGACCGTCGTGATGGTCGTCAGCATGCTGCCCACCTCCGTGTTGGCCGACACGCTGGCCGCGGATCAGGAGCAGCAGACCCAGCAGGAACAGATAGCTCCGGCGGACACGGAGAACACCGTCCCTGCCGGGAATGAGGAGACGCAGGAGCAGCAGGAGCCCGCTGAGGAAGTGCCTGTGTCCCGGTCTGCCCGCAGCGGCGGGACGGACAGTGCGCCGACAGCCATCAACGATGCGGATGGCTTCAGGGACATGGACGCCAGCGGCAGCTATAAGCTGACAGCGGATATCATCGTCACGGCGCCCTATGCCGAGAATTTTACCGGCACCTTTGACGGCAACGGCCACACCGTGACGCTGGCGATCAGCGGTGATAGCGACTATCAGGCGCTGTTTGCAAAGCTGGCTGCCGGTGCAGTTGTGAAAAACGTTATGGTGGACGGTGAAGTGACTGGCACCGATAATATAGGCGGCATTGCCGGTATCGCCACCAACGCGACTATTATAGCTTGTGCAAATAAAGCCACTGTGGCTGCAACTGGCCGCTATGTTGGTGGACTTGTTGGCAAGGGGACAGGTTTGACCATGACCAGCTGCTACAACCAAGGCGCGGTTTCCAGCACCAGAACAAGACCCATAAATATGGGAGGGATAGCTGGTTATGTAGATGGCGGAGCGAGTGTTGAGAATTGCTACAATACTGGAAGTATCACTGGAAGTGGAAAGAATACAGCCGCAGTTGTCGGATGGAATGCTGCTACAGTTAAGAGCTGCTACTACTTGGAGAGTACATATAAAGTGGGGTCTTGTGGAAATGGCGACTACACCGACCCCACTGTGCCCAAGACCGATACAGAGATGCGCAGCGGTGATATTGTCACCCTGTTAGGCAGCGCCTTCATGGCCAAGACCGGCGACTATCCCGCCCTCAGCTGGGAGACCCCCACCGCGGCGGTGACGTTTGCCATTCAGCCCGAGAATGCTGTGCTTACGATAAACGGCGGCACTTATACCGGCTCCACCACCGTGGCGCTGCCCGCCGCCGATGCACCGTATTCCTACACCGTGTCCTGCCCCGGCTACACGCAGCAGACCGGCAGCGTGACCGTGACGGGCAACGACAACCCCGTGGCAAATCCCAACAGCGTTAGCGTTACGCTGGAGAAGGATACCTCTGCCTGGGTGAACGTGACCTTCAATGTCACGCCTACGGGTGCGGCCCTGACCGTCAAGCGGGGCGACACGGTGATCGAGCCGCAGAGTGACGGCAGCTATAAGCTGCTGAAGGGCGTCGCGTACACCTATACCGCCGTCAGCAACGACGAGGGCTATGAGCCCGCCGCCGGCGAAGTGACGCCCACCGCAGACGGCACCCAAACCGTGGCGCTGAAAAAGGTGGCAGGGATTGCAGTGACTGCCGCACCAACCAAGACGGTCTATTACAAGGGCGATACGAAGTTGGATTTGACCGGCATGGTCCTCACGGTGAACTATGATGGCACCAATGAAACCCGCACCATTGAAGGCGACTATGCCGCCGCCGGTGTGACCTGTGAGGGCTTTAGCACCGAAAATCCTACAGATAGCCAAACCGTCACCGTCAAGTACAGGGGCAAAACCGCCACCTTTACCATCAAGGTAAATGATAAGTTGAGATTTGCCGATTTCTTTACGGCGATTTCCGATAGCATCACCGCAACGGATGATACCACTTATCCCTTTACCCCGGTGCAAAAGCCCGAAGGGAATTATTTGGAGTCCAGCAATACAAGTAACTACTCATCCTCCAAAATCATACTGACGGCAACGAAGAATGTCACCCTCAGTTTTGATTACTTGGGGAGTGCGTTTTCAAACAGTTATTACTGCTTTACTGTGAAGAAGGGAACCCAGCCCATTCTTTCCTCCTACAACAGCACCACATGGAAGAAATGCGCGGTAGACATGGAAGCAGGCGACACTGTGACGCTTAAATTTGAACATCCCTATTCGTATGGAAGCCATTATTCTGTGAAGCTCAAAAACTTCACCGTCTCCCCGCTGTACACGCTGACCATAGCGTCGGACCAGACGGACGCGACGGTCACTCTGAAAGATAAGGAAGGCAAAACCGTCTCCGGCAGCAATGGCGTATTCGCCGTAAAAGCCGCGGCGGACTACACCTACACCGTCACCAAAAAGGGCTATGAGCCCGCCACCGGCAAGGTGACCATGAGCGCCGAAAATCAAACGGTCAATGTTACCCTTGTCAAACTGCCGGTTATTACTCTTACCGCGACTCCCGCGGATGCCACGGTAAAACTGACGAAAAACGGCAGTACGGTATCTCATGACACCAAGAACGGCGGTGAGTACAAGTATATCGCCGCCAAGAATACCGCCTACACCTACACCGTCAGCAAGTTTGGCTATGAGACGGCCACCGGCACGATCAATGTTGCGACCGCCGATGTGAACAAGACCGTCAAGCTGACCGAGTTGGCAAAGCAGACGGTGACCTTCAACATCACCAAGCCGGAGGGCGTGACCGCCGCGCCCACCGTCACCGTGATGTCCGGCAAAGACGCGGTTTATACGGGCAGCGGCACGAACTGTGCCCTCCCCGCCGGGGACTATACCTACACGGCCAAGTTGGATGGCTGCGATGACCTTTCCGGCAGCTTCACCGTTGCCGCTGCCGCCGTCACCGTGAACTTGCCCTTTGCAAAGAAACTGACCTTTGCGGATATGTTCCAAGGCATCGAGGGCATCACCGCCACCAATGGCACCAGCGGGTTTAAGCCCGTCAAGGACGCTGCCGGAAACTATTTGGAGAGCAATGGAAAGTATTACGGCACGACTTCCTTGACCCTGACGGCGACAGAGTCCCGCTTGGTGTCCTTCCGGTATCTTGCAAAGGGATATGAAAACAATTGGGATGAGGATAACTCCGCCTTCTTTACCGTGAAAAAGGGTACTACTACTCTGCTGACAGTCTATGAGGAGGACGATTGGAAAACCTTTAGCACGGTGTTGAATAAGGATGAAAAACTCACCTTGTCTTTCAGCGAAAGTGGCAGCAACTACTATGTCCGGCTCAAGGATTTTGCCGCCGCCGCAGCCCACACCCTCACCCTTAAAACTCCCGACGGTGCAACGGTGGTGCTGAAGGACCGTAGCGGCGCAGAGATCACCGGCAAAAACGGCGCATACACCGTTGCCGCCGGTACCTATACCTACACCGTCAGCAAGTTCGGCTACGAGACCAAGGCGGGGAACATCACCGTGAGTGCCGATGTGACCGAGACCGTCACGCTGACCGAACTTGCCACCCGCACCCTGACCTTTGCCGTAACTCCGGCGGACGCCACGGTGACCGTGACCCACCCCGTGGGCGACACCATCAAGCCCGAGGCCGACGGCGGCTACAAACTCTACCTCGGCGAGACGTATGCCTATACCGTCGCCAAGGCGGACTATATCACGGTCAGCGGCAGCTTTACCGCTGCCAAAAACGACACCATCAAGGTAACACTGACCTATGCCGGTGCGGGATGGGACGGCACGACCAAGACCGCGCCCAAAACAGAAAACGGTGTCTATCAGATCGGCACCGCCGCGGAACTGGCATGGTTTGCCGATGCTGTCCAAAACGGGCAGACCGCCATCAGCGCCAAACTCACCGCCAATATCAACCTCAACGGCAAAACCTGGACGGCCATCGGCACCAGCAGCAATAAGTTCGCCGGCACCTTGGACGGCGATGAAGCGCATCACTACACCGTCAGTGGCCTGAAGGGCTCCAAGGGACTGTTTGATTATGTGGACAGCACGGGCAAGGTGAAAAACCTCAGTGTGGATGCCGTGCTTACTGCCAATGGTGTTGTGGGCGGCATCGTGGATTTCAACGACGGTACCGTGGAAAACTGCCTGTTCAGTGGTTCTGTTACCAACAGCTCCAGTTATGGAGCTGCCGGCGGTATCGTGGGTAAGAGTGAGGGCGAGAACAGCGTTGTACGGAACTGCGTGAACACCGGCAGTATCAAGAATACAACGGTCTCTTACGGTTCGACGTTGAGTGTCGGCGGTATCGTGGGTTATACCTATGGTAAGGTGGAGAGCTGCTATTCCACCGGTAAGGTCTATGCAGACCCTGCAAAGACCACCAACAAAGCGATCGGCGGTATTGCGGGCGCTGTAAAGGGTTCTTCTTACTATGAAAAATGGGGAGCGCTTATCAACTGCTACGTTATTGGAACCGTCACCGGCCCGGAAAGCGGTATTGGCGCGGTGGTAGGTACGGTTGACAGCGGGACGAGTATCACCAATTGTGTCTATCTGGATACCGTGGCTCATGTACCTGCTATGGGCAATGTGACGGCTGGTATGACTGCCCATACCGCGGACTATATGCGCTCCGCGGAGTTCGCCGTGGACATGGGCATGAATCAGGATGATGGTACCCTCAACGGCGGTTTCCCCGTTCTGCCCTGGCAGGGCGGCACCGTGCTCTCCGCCGACGACCTCAAGGCCACTGCCGCCGCCGCCAACGCCGTGCAGCTTCGCGGCATGAGCGCCGCCGACGCCGCCAAGAAAGCCAAGGCCGACTGGTATGCCGAGAATGTGCTGGAACTCTATGACCTTGCGGACTATAACGATAAGGCCGACCTCTGCGAGAAATACGGCATCGAAGAGCCCGGCGAAGAGGTCACGAACCCGCACGACTACTTCCTGACCGCCCTGCAAAAGCACTTCTATAAGGAACTGGGGCTCGATGCCGAGAATGCAGACCTTCTGAAGGCCGATGCCTCCGGCGTCTATCAGCTCCGCGGCCTTACCCCGGTGATCGGTGACCCGGAGGAGGACGAGAGTGCGCAGACCTATACCGGCTTCCTGACCCTGCCCGCGAGCGCCACCGTTCCCGTGGACGGGGCGGAAAAGACCGTTTCCCTCGCATGGACGGCGGATAACGCTCTGGTGAACACCGCCACCGGCGCGCTCACCGCGCCTGCGAAGGATAAGGTCACGGTGACCCTCACCGCCACTCTCCAAAGCGGCGCGGCCACGAAGGTCAAGACCTTCAAGTTGTGCCTTTGGTCCGAGAATGCGGAAAAGGTGCAGACCCTGGAGGACATTGCCGCCGAGTTCACGCGCAAGAATATTGCCGTGCAGCCCCTGCAAGGTGTGGGACTCTATGATGAAACCAACATCACCGACGCCTTCTGCCGCCTGCTGGCAGAGCAGGGCTATGCGGATGTGGCGGACAGGGCCGAGATCACCTATGTCAACGGCAGCGCCAAGGCAAACGGCTTTGACGATACCAAGGTAAAGTACATTGCCGACAACGGCGACATCACCTACTTCACCGGTGACGGCACCGCCCGCCAGACCGTGCAGTACACGGGATTGAAGTTCCGCATCACCTATGCCGGGGTCACCAAGGAGATCACCCTGCGAGGCACCGTGGGACGCAGCGCCGATGCTGTGCAGAAATTGGTGGAGAGCGCCGCCGAGTCCCTGAACTGGGAACTCATCCGCGGCGAGAATACCAACGGGGCCACCCAAAGCGAGGTGGCGGGCTGGACGCTCTACACCGTGAACGACCGCATCACCTCCAACCTCACGCTTCCCTCCGGCATTGCGGGGCGCTATGATGTGAAGGTGCAGTGGGGCACCCGGAACACCGAGTGGCTCTACATCACCAACGGCACCAACGGCGCCGGCGTGGGCACCGTCAACCGCCCCCTGCAGCCCGCCGACGGCGCGCCGCTGCCCGAGAAGGCCGGCAAGTTCCGGCTGATCGCCCGCGTGACCTATGACGGCTTCGATGACTACACGCTGGCGCACATCACCGGCGACAACGGCGTGGAGGTCTATGCCGATGTGTTCTTTGACGCCACCGTTGCGCCCTTCGACAGCAGCGTGACCAGCGAGATGCAAACCGCTCTGGCGGAGAAGTATCAGGGGCTCCTGCGTGACTTTGTGGATAAGACAAAGCCCGTGAATTTGGATGCCGTCAGCGACGATATGCAGATGCCCAGACCCGCTCTTCTGGAGCAAACGGGCATCATGAGCGACAGCTATAACCAGAAGGTCACGATGGTGAGCCTCACCCCGGATGTGCTGGACTTCAACGGGTATCACGCCATGGTCTACCGCCCGCTGCCCGGTGAGGAGCCGGTGAAGGCGAAGTATGTGGTGACCATCACCACCCGCAGTTCCGGCCTTCTGCTGGCGCGGCAGGAGTTCAGCTTCACCATTCAGCCTTTTGCCCAGCAGGAGTTGGATGACGCTGCCACCTTTATGACGGAGGCGCTGACCGAGAACGCCTACTGGAACGGTATCAGGAACGAGAATACGGATAAGACCAAGGTCACCTCCGACCTGTACCCCTTCGCGGAGATCTGCAAAAACGAGGACGGCACGCTGAAATACGTCCGCGGCACGGTGAATATGACCTTCGACGGCATCGAGGCCGACGATATCCCCGGCTGGCTCGATACAGAGAAATACCGCTGCTTCCGATCCTCCCGACCCTCCGTCATCGAGAATGAGCTCCTGCGTGTGCACCGGCCGGAGTACAATACGACAGTTACGCTGGACAGTGTCCTGACCTACACCAAGTACGCCCAGTATTGGGAAAAGTTCGGCATCAACGGCACCGAGGAGACCAAGGAACGCTACAAGGACTTTGCCCAATTCTACAAGCAGCCCATCCACATCGACCTGACGGTGATCGGCGAGAAGAACGCCGTTGACCCCAACGAAAATCAGACCCTCACCGTGAAGGTCAAGGTGGACGGCTACAACAAGAACGGCCATACCTTCACGGGAATCTCCGACTTTACCTTCACCGGCAAGGTCAACGAGGATCCCACCGCTTGGGACGCTGTGAAGGCGTGCTTGGACAGTGCCAACTACACCTATACCGGCAGCGGCGCCTACATCAAGAGCATCACCGATGCAAGCGGCCACACCCTCAAGGAGAAGGGCGACGGCAAGTCCTCCGGCTGGATGTTCGGCCTCGCCGTCAAGAGCGGCACCGAGACTTTGCCCAAGACCACGCTGGACAACACCTATCTCAAGGACGGCGACACCCTGCGCCTGTTCTTTACCGACACCTATATTCCGCTGGACCCGACGGATCCCACGGTGCCCGGTACGGAAGTGCCCGGCTTCGATGAGGCGTATGCCGGCGCCAAGGCGTATATCCAAAGCGCGGTGAGCGCCCCGGTCGTCAGCTATCTCTTCGGCGAATGGGCGGTACTGGGACAGGCTCGCGCCAAGGTGCCACTGTCCGAGGCATATATCGCGGCCTATTATGAGAAGGTCGTGGCCTATGTGCAGAAGAATATGGGCGCGGACGGCGTTCTTGTCGATCCCGAGAGCCGTAACCCCACCGTCACCGACAACGAGCGTATCATTCTGGCCCTTACCGCCATCGGCAAGGACCCCGCCAACGTGGGCGGCAAAAACCTGCTGACGGCGCTGCAGGACAAGGATATCATGAAGGTCACCGATACCAGTAAAACGGATATCAACGGCCTCGTCATGGGCCTGCTGGCGCTCAACAGTCGCAATTACACCTCCGACACCTCCTGGCTGGTGCAGGCTGTTCTTGAACAGCAGAACAAAGACGGCAGCTGGAGCGCCAGCGCCGATACAAAACCCGTCGGCGACGTGGACATGACCGCCATGGCGCTGCAGGCGCTGGCGCCCTACTATAAGGACGGCGGCAATGAAACCGTGAACACCGCCGTGAGGAAAGCCCTCAACTGGCTCTCCGGCAAGTATCAAAGCGGCTACGACTCCTCCGAGAGCTGCGCGCAGGTGGTCATCGCCCTTTCCGCCCTGAATTTGGATGCCAACACGGACGCGCGCTTTACCAAGACCGTGGAGGGGAAGACCCTGAGCGTGCTGGGGAACCTCCTGCAGTACCGCGTGGCGAAGAACGGCGGCTTTAAGCATCAGTTCGCAGACAAGGCCGTCAACGAGATGGCCACGGAGCAGGCGCTTTGCGCCATGGCCGCCTATGCACGCTTTACGGAGAAGGCCAACGCCCTCTACGACATGACCGACGCCGCCTGCGCCCATCGCTTCGGCGAGTGGAAAGTGACCGTGGCCGCCACCTGCACCGAGGGTGGAAGCCGCACCCGCACCTGCGCTGTCTGCGGCGCGGTGGAGACGGAGACCATCAAGGCGCTGGGGCACAGCCTAACCGCCGTGGCGGCCAAGGCGGCCACCTGCACCGACCCCGGCAACAGCGCACACTGGGATTGCGCCCGCTGCGGTAAGTCCTTCAGCGACGCGGCGGCCAAGACCGAGATCGTCAAGGGTAGCTGGGTCATCGCGGCGCTGGGGCACGACGAGGCCACCCGCGCTACCGTGGCGGCTACCTGCTACGCCTCCGGCCGTACGGCGGAGACCTACTGCAAGCGCTGCGGGCTGGTTCTCACTGCCGGCACGGTCATTCCGGCTACCGGCAAGCACACCTATGAGAACGGCGTCTGCTCCACCTGCGGCGTAAAGAATCCCTTGGCGGACGTCAAGGGCGACACCATCAAGGTGGACAGCAAAGACAACAAGACCGCCGCGGGCGGCGGCTTGGTCATCAAGGCCGACAGCACCATCACCGACGAAGTGCTGGCGGATATCAAGGCGGCGGTGAGCAGCGGCGCGATCACCGTGACCGTGGCGGATACGCTCCAGCCCACCAACGAGCAGAAGGCCGCCGACGGCGGCAAGAGCGCCCTGACCGAGGCGGCCAAGAACGCCAGCGACGAGGACAAGAAGGAACTGACCAAGCTGGCCGAGAAGCTGGACGCCCTGCGCGGAGACAAATCCCGCAAGAACGCGCAGTTGGAGAAGGTCGTGGACGTGAGCGTGGCGCTGGTCAAGACGGAGGGGGACGAGAGCAAGACCGTGGCACAGCTTATCGAGCTGCCCCACAGCGTCACCGTGACCATCCCCATCACCGACGAGCTGTACGCAGCCCTTCAGGGCAAGCGCGTCTGCGTGGTGCGCAGTCACACCGACATCAACGGCAACGTGACCACTACCGAGCTGTCCGCCACACTGGGCGGCACCAAGGGCAATTACGTCCTGACCTTCCAGACGGACAAGGCGTCTGCCTTCGCCATCGTCTCCTATGAGACGGTCTCCTCCGGGTACTACTACGGTGGAAGCGGTACGGCTGACAGCGGCAAGAAGGACTCCGCCAACACGGCGGACGACAGTCAGATGGTGCTGTGGCTGGGCAGCGCGGTCCTGGCGGCGGCAGCCGTTGTGGCGCTGACCCATAAGCGGAAGCGCGTTTCCAAGTAACAACAGAACAGCCGACGCAGGGGCGCGAAAGCGCCTCTGCGTATGGCGCTTTTATGAGAAATGAGAGATATGAAGAAAAACCACCGATTTTGGCTGCTGGCGTTGGCACTGTCCCTGCTGCTGACCTGCGCCGCCTGCGGAAAAAAGACCGTATCGTACGCCCCCGGCAACATTCCCACGGCAACGCAGGAGCAGACCACGGACACCAGGAAAGACGACACAGCTGAAACGGGCACCACCAAGGCTGACGGCAAGCAGGACGCGGCAAAGACTGAGGATAAGACTGCGGACGATAAGAAGCCTGACAAGCAGAAGCCGGCTGGTGAAGCCAAAAAGACCGAGGAGGACACCAAAAAGCAGGAGGATACCAAAAAGCAGGAGGAAGCCAAGCGCCTGGAGGAGCAGAAGCGGCTGGAAGAAGAGAAGAAACAGCAGGAACAGGAGCAGCCTTCTGCGCCGGACCCGGACCCTGCGCCTGCACCTGACCCTGCGCCGGCGGCGTCCGTATCGCTGTACATTTCCTGTGCCACGGTGCTCAATAATATGGACAAGTGCTCCGACGGCGTGAAGGATATCATTCCCGCCGACGGCGTGATCCTGTCCACCACGGTGACCATCACCGAGGGTGAGTCTGTCATGTCCGTACTGAAGCGGGCCTGCGGTGACGCGGGTATCCCGGTGAGCTCCAGCGGCAGCTATGTCAGGGGCATCAACGGCCTGTTCGAAAAAAATGTGGGCAGGAGCTCCGGCTGGATGTACTGCGTGGGGGGAACCTTCCCCAGCTATGGCGCGGACAGCTATACGCTCTCCGGCGGCGAGAACATCCAGTGGCTCTATACCTGTAATTTGGGCGCAGACGTGGGCAATACCTACATGGGCTGACAAAAGGGCGGCTTTTGCCGCCCTTTTTCCGCACGGAAGGATTGACGTACCCCGCTGCGGCAGGATATAATCTAAAGGTTAAGACAACGATTTTCAGGAGGTGATCCCATGGACGATACGCTGCGCACTTGCCATCCGGCGGTGAGCTTTGCCTATTTCGCCCTGGTCATCGCCTGCGCGATGCTGCTGATGCACCCGGTGTGCCTGGTTCTGTCGACGCTGGGCGGTGGGTGGTATGTTGCCCGTCTGCTGGGCGGCAAGGGCCTGCGCCGCCACCTGCTGTGGCTGCTGCCCATGGCCCTTCTGGCGGCGGCCCTGAACCCGGCCTTTGTCCACCAGGGCGTCACCATTCTGGCCTACCTGCCCTCCGGCAATCCTTTGACGCTGGAGAGCCTGCTCTACGGTCTGGCCGCCGGCGCCATGCTCAGCGCCGTGGCGCTGTGGTTCGTCTGCGTCACCGATGTCATCACCTCGGACAAGGTGGTGTACCTCTTTGGCCGCGTCATCCCGGCGCTGTCCCTGCTGCTGAGCATGATCCTCCGCTTTGTGCCCCGCTTTGTCTGCCGGCTCCGTGCCGTGGCCCAGGCCCAGCGGCATCTGGGCCGTGATACCCAGACCGGCGCCCCGGCCCGGCGCGTCAGAAGCGCCCTTCGTGTGTTCTCCATCGTTGTCACCTGGAGTCTGGAAAGCGGGCTCATTACCGCCGACAGTATGCGCTGCCGGGGCTATGGCCTGCCGGGGAGGACATCCTTCTCCCTCTACCGCTTTGACCGGCGTGACGGTGCCGTCGCCCTCTGGCTGGCCTTCTGCGGCCTGTATCTGCTGGGCGGCGGTCTGGCCGGCGGCTTGCGCTTTCAGTATTACCCCATGCTGCTCAGCGGCCCCGTCACACCGCTGACGGTCAGCTTTTTCGCCGTTTACGGCCTGCTCTGCTTTACGCCGGTGCTGCTGGATTCCCTGTCCCGGCGCCGCTATCTCGTCCGGAAAGGAGGGACGCCCCGTGCCTGAACTGCTGCGTTTGGAGCATTTTGGTTTTACCTATCCCCAGCAGCCCTGCCCCGCGCTGGCGGATGTGTCCCTCACGGTCCGTCAGGGCGAGTTCTGGGTCCTCTGCGGCGCCTCCGGCTGCGGCAAGACCACGCTTCTCCGCCAGCTGAAGTCCGCCCTGCGCCCCCACGGTGCGGCCGAGGGCCGTATCCTCTTCGACGGGCAGCCGCTGGATGACCTGCCGCCCCATCGGCAGGCCGCCGATATCGGCTTCGTCCTTCAGTCTCCGGAGGAGCAGACCGTCACCGACAAGGTCTGGCACGAGCTGGCCTTCGGACTGGAGAGCCTTGGCTGCGACACGCCCTCCATCCGTCGCCGCGTGGCGGAGATGGCCTCTTTCTTCGGCATCCAGGACTGGTTCCATAGGAAAGTGGATGAGCTCTCCGGCGGCCAGAAGCAGCTGCTGGCCCTGGCCTCGGTCATGGTGCTCCAGCCCCGGCTGCTGATTTTGGATGAGCCCACCAGCCAGCTGGATCCCATTGCCGCCGCCGACTTTTTGCAGACCGTGGGCCGCCTGAACCGCGAGCTGGGCATCACCGTCCTCCTGACGGAGCACCGTCTCGAGGAGGCCTTGCCCCTGGCCACCCACGCCGCCGTGCTGGACGGCGGCCATCTCCTCTGTGCCGGCGCGCCGGAGGCGGTGTGCCGTTCCCTGCGGGGCCGCGGCCACGATATGTTCCTGGCCATGCCCGCCGCCGTCCGTATCTGGGCCGGAGTGGACAGCGACGCGCCCTGCCCCATCACCGTCCGCGAGGGCCGCGATTTCCTGTCCGGCTGGTGCGATGAACACCCCCTGTGCCCGCTGCCGCCGGAGCCGGTGTATCCCGCCGGGGATACCGCCCTTGCCGGCGCGGGTCTCTGGTTCCGCTATGAGCCGGACCAGCCGGACGTGGTCCGCGGTCTGGACCTTCAGGCCCGCCGGGGTGAGCTGCTGGCCCTGCTGGGCGGTAACGGCGCGGGCAAGTCCACCACCCTGGGCCTGCTGTCCGGTGCGCTGACGCCCCAGCGGGGCACCGTGACCCATACGGGCCGCATCGGCGTTCTGCCCCAGGACCCGCAGGCTCTGTTCGTGAAAAACACGGTCCGTCAGGACCTCTACGAGTCCTTTGACGGCACGGACCTCCCCAAAGACCAACGTGACCGCCGGGTGGAGCAGGTGACGGCCCTTTGCCGCCTGACCGAGCTGCTGGACCGTCATCCCTATGACCTCTCCGGCGGCGAGCAGCAGCGGGCCGCCCTGGGTAAGGTGCTGCTGCACCAGCCGGATATCCTGCTGCTGGACGAGCCTACCAAGGGCCTGGACGCCGCCTTCAAGCAGTCCTTTGCCGCTATTCTTTCCGCGCTGACCGCCGCCGGCACGACAGTGGTGATGGTCAGCCACGACGTGGCCTTCTGCGCCCGGTATGCCCACCGCTGCGCCCTGTTTTTCGACGGCAGCATCGTCGCGGAGGGCACACCCCGTGACTTCTTCTCCGGCAACAGCTTCTATACCACCTCCGCTAACCGTATGGCCCGGGACTTCTGCCCCTGTGCCGTCACGCCGGAGGACGTGATCGCGGTCATCGGCGGGACCGTCCCGCCCCAGCCGGAGGTGCCTGCCGCCTGGCAGCCCCTGCCTCCGGTGGCGGAGGAGTCCACCGCCTGGAAGCCGAAAAAGCTTCCCTGGTGGCGCAGAGCCATCGCCGCCGTATGCGGTGCGGGTGCGCTGGCGATCTTCTGGCTGGCGGCCAAGCACACTGACCTCACCGCCTTGGTGGGCGGCGGCACGCTCTCCCAGGCCGGCTGGCAGGCCCTGGGCCTTTACGGCCTGTTCATCGCCCTGCTCTTCGGCTGCATCGCCGCCATCGGCCGGCGCTCCAAGCCCCTGACGCTGCTCCAGACCCCGGTGCAGAAGCGGAAGCTCTCCCACCGTACCCGTCTGGCAGCGGCACTGATCCTGCTGTGTATCCCCGCCACGCTGTATCTGGGCTTTTTCTACCTGGGCAACACTGCCTACTACCCCATCGCCTTCGCCGTGCTGCTGGAATGCATGGTGCCCTTCTTCTTGGTGTTCGAGGGACGGAAGCCACAGGCCCGTGAGCTGGTGCTGGTGGCCTCCCTCTGCGCCCTGGGCGTGGCGGGCCGCGCCGCCTTCTTCATGCTGCCTCAGTTCAAGCCCGTCCTGGCTCTGACCATCATCTCCGGCGTGGCCCTGGGCGGCGAGACCGGCTTCCTGGTGGGCGCCATGACCATGCTGGCCAGCAACGTTCTGTTCTCCCAGGGCCCCTGGACGCCCTTCCAGATGTTCGCCATGGGCATCATCGGCTTCCTGGCGGGCGTATTGTTCCGCCGGGGCTGGCTGCGCCGCAGCCGCGCCGCCCTGTGCGTCTTCGGGGCCATCTCCGCCGTGCTCATCTACGGCGGCATCATGAACCCCGTCTCCGCCCTGCTTTATGCCCGCACGCTGGAGTGGAAGGTCATCGCCGCCTACTATGTCACCGGCTTTCCCATGGACTGCGTCCACGCCGCAGCCACAGTTTTCTTCCTGCTGGTGCTGGCGGAGCCCATGCTGGAGAAGCTGGACCGCATCAAGATCAAATACGGCCTAGTGGAATAAGCGGACGCGCCCACCCCGACGGGG
>OHAT01001778.1_pt1 | contig 17833 bp, 16 predicted proteins | sample 1577141 | NCBI WGS metagenome assembly OHAT01 (sample SAMEA3541578, study PRJEB24748) | human gut metagenome | biome: human gut; feature: human-associated habitat; material: faeces | place: China | collected 2012 | reverse complement strand
AATGCGGAAATTGTCATCTGTTTATCCATAAGTTTATTATATCACACTCGGCGGTATTTGGCACCTTTTTCTGTGCGGTATTGTCTTAACCTTTTCGGCTCAAAAAGGCTAAAATAACGGCAGCAGACCCGATTTTAACACAAATCCAGGTCTGCTGCCTTTTTCTATTCATTCTCTACCCTCCAAGCGGGCGTGAATTGCATTCAGCCACTCCCCGTTGTACTTGAGTCCGGCAATGGAGGCTTCAGTATGCAATACGGATATTCCCCGCTTGCCAGAGACCTTTCGTCAAGCCGAACTGACGCCCTGTGATCCGTCCCCACGTCCCAAATCCACCATTTTGCCTGGCAGTCCGGAAAGAGAATAAAAATGTTTGCAAATATCTTTGTGGTTATGTAAGTCTGCTTAATTTCGTCGAAAAATTTCCGTCTGGGCCAATCTGCCACCTCATACGTCACAGAGCCATACTTATCCAGAACCCAGTCTGTCAAATCCAGCAGGCAGAGAACGCAGAGGTGAACATTATGCCCGGAATACTTCTTCGTTGCCTTATCAGCGATGCGCTCGCGGATGTAGCGGAAGAAGTCCTCTCCGAGGTTCTCGGTTGAATATGTGTGACGCTGGATTCGCTGTACAAAGTTATTTTTCTTCTTACTGTCGGAGGCAATTGTAAACTCAAAGGGAACCCCATTGCAATAATAGTCCGGTTCCGATTTGTCCGGATTCCCTGGTTCCCAGGTGGTTTCAGGAAAAACCAACGACATGAGCTTTTGGATAAAAGGCTCGTTTTTTGTCTTATTCCAAAAATTTGGCGGGAGATACTCAACCACATCGTAGAAAGGCTCATCCATTCTTACACCTTCCAAACCGTTTCGTCTCCGCAGATGTTCCGGATTTTCAGACGTAAAGGCTGCTGATCGACCCGGATGCAGCCGTCCCAGAATTCTTTTGTTTTGTTCCCGTTGCGAATCACATATCCCAGTTTGTCGATTTTGATTTCGCTGTCAGAGTGCCACTCGCCCTCAGCTGCTGTGCAGTCTAAGCTCAGGAACTCGATCAGCTCCAAGCCCTCTTCGCTGATTTCAATGGGTTTGAAAGTCTTTTTCGCATTCAGCCGGGCCTTGTTGTTATATTCCATGATTTTCCCAAGAACCCGGTCGCTGACAAATCGGTCAATGGTGACGGTGCAGCCGTCAAAGAAGCCTTCGGCGGTTTGTTCTGTATGGAATTCCGCGTAATCGCCGATGACCACATCATCAAGCACATTCTTCAAATCCCGTAATTCGATTTCAACCGATGTACTGTCATCCTCCGCAATGAATTTCTGAATTTCAGCCAGACCGGAAATGTCGATGTAATAGAGAATGACTTTCTTTACAGAGGCGTCCAATTCCGGGATTGCCTGGTGGATGACTCGGTTGATAAGGACTGTATCCAGGAGCTTGGAGGTGCTGTCCATCAGGTTGGGAATATAGACCGGCACGGTTCCCAGCCTGCTGTCAGAAATCGCCCCTGCCCAAAAGGAGTCCAGACTTTCTTCACTATGGAGGCCGGGAATCAGGGACTTGATTTTGTCCATGGTCTGTACCGGGTTGCGGTACAATTGAACACCGTCTTTGATTTCCAGCACATCGAATTCCGCGCCGTCCGTTTTCAGGCGGTCGCGGGCGGTCTGGATGGAGTTGATGCCGACATCGCAATGGATGAATCGGCGGCCTAGTTTGTGAGCAACTGCGGCGGTGACGCCGCTGCCGCCGAAGAAATCGGCAACGAGCATATCTCTATTAGAGGATGCACTGATGACACGCTCCAGCAATGCCGTGGGCTTCTGGGTGGCGTAATCAATCCGTTCCGTCGCTTGGGAATTAACAGGATTTATGTCCGTCCACATGGATTGAACTGGCATGCCAGGCAACTCGTCCAAGTATAATTTGCGGCGGATACCTCCATTTTTTGTAAAATAGAGCCTTCCCTCCTCGTCAAGGCGCTTCATTGTTTCAAGCGGGCATCTCCAAAGCGATGCGCAGCCTTTGTATTCGTATGAGTAGCCACCACCTTGTAACCCCTTTGCCGAAAGGTCTCGATCGTCCCATTTCCTACCGTCAGCGTCTGATCTCCGAAAACGAGCTGCATATTCTTCATCATAGTCGGTATACACGGTGTTAAAAATATAATCATAGGAAGAATTTGTATAGAAATAAATGCAGTCGAAATTATTGCCGTAGAACTCGGCATCGCTATGGGCTGTAGCGCGTTTCCAAATGATTTCGTTGCGGAAATTTTCTTCCCCGAACACTTCGTCCAACAGTATTTTTACATAGTGGCCGATATGGTAATCCAAATGTACATAGATAGATGCCGATTCGCTCATGACGGATTTTATCGCCATAAGATTCTCATACATCCAATTCAGATACTTTTCCTTATCCCAGACATCCCCGTACATCTTTTCCTCGAAGGATTTCAGGTCGGCAATATCCAGCTCCTGCTCCGCCTGGGCAACGGCTTCCGCAACTTTGGGATTCCGGCGGATATACACCTGTTTTGCATAGTCTGCCCCGCTGGCAAAGGGCGGGTCAATGTACACAAGATCAATCTGGATGCCCTGCTCCTTGAGGTAGGCGCAGGCAGAAACGCACTCGCCCCGGATAACCATATTGCCATCCGGATTCTTGCCTACCATCTCCTGCTTCTCCATCTCGTACAGAGGCATACCCCGCTGGATGGTCATGGAGACCTCATCCGCACCTTTGTAGCGCAGGATACGGTTGAAATTCCCCAGCACCGCCTGCCCTTCCACAGGCTCCGGGATAAAGGGGATATATTTAATGGGCATTGTCGTTTCCCTCCATATCTTGTGCCTGCTTGACTGACAGAACCATGCGAATTAAAACTCCCGTCTGATAAAGCAAAAATTCTAACAATTTCGCATCTACAGCATCATTATGCTTTGCAATTTTATCATTGATATTTTTATATGCGTTGATCAAGGGCTGGAAAAGTCCTGTTATTCCCGGGTCAACTCCCTGTTCTCCCAAGTACCGGCAGATTTCATTTTTATTGGTTTCGAGATTTTTTGTATTATTTAAGAATTCCTGTAAAAAAGCTTCTAAGGCTTTCCTTAAATTGTCCGCCACGTCTCGAATATAAATGCCATCCGAATACTGTTTAAGCGCAATGACAAAGGTCTTGTGAGCAAGCGGGTAGTCCCTTAACCATTCAAGCGGTTCTGAAACAAGTGCATTGTCCAGCTCAGCTGCACCTTTGGGAAACACAAAGAATTTGTTGCCGTCCTCAAGTAAATCGAACTGAATATGTGCTTCCTTCAGGTTATGAAGAAGCATTCTTTTGAAGGATTGACGATTCCAATTTCTTCCCTTTGCATCTGAAAGCGAGTTGATGAACCACACAAAATAAGCAAGATAAACATTAAATACTGTCTCATGATCCCGAATGATGCGCACGCAGTCCCTAAATCGTTCACATTCCTGGTAATTTTCTAGTACATTTAGATTAAGTCGTGTACCAGTATCCATACAAAAATTATTGTACTCGGTTATGGTGACAAAAGCATCACAACTGCTTATAAGCACATCAAGGGCATTGGACATTCTGCTGTAGAAAAGTCTGCTCTTTTCCTTATCATCAAAACCAATACCAAGCTTCTCTCTATAATCAATCCAATCCATCTTTTATATCTCCCTAAAAAACGCACAAATCCTCTCATGTGTCATCCGAATCCGTTCTGCCTCCAGCCAGGAATCCTCCAAATACAGGTAATCAAACCGCTCATATTGAAACTTTGCGTTATTTTGCCGTACAAATTCCCGCTCCATGAAGAAACGCTTCTCCCGGAACATGGGGTCATTGGCATAAATGGCCCCCTTAGTTTCAACGATGATGGCCTTGTATATTTTTCCGTCTTTCCGTTTCAGAATCAGAAAATCCGGTGTATACATCCCTACATACTTCCAGGAGCCGCTGTTGCCCTGGTAACATTTGATTTTGAATTCGGTCAAGGCCCGGTCACCGTTGTAGTACACCTCCAAATCCAACTGCTCCAATTCGGACATTGCCAGCACTTCTTCCAGAAAACGCTGCTCAAAGCTGCTGTCCGTGTGATAGGGAAGATAATGGAAAGAGCGGTTCTTTTGAGGATGGGAAGAATTTTGCTCTTGCAGCATGTTCAAAATAGCGGCATTTCCGCTTTCTTTAGCCAATTGCATCATTTTTTGGATATTGGCATCAACTTTCAGCTTTCCCTTGTCATCCTGGATAATGCGCTCTACCACCCCCTGATTCGGATAATAGCTTTCGGGGGCTGTTGTGGTTTCGGCAGCGGTAAAGTTCTCAATTCTCAATAGACGGGATTCCTGGGGGATCAGTTCTTCCGAGGTGGTGAAACTGCGGCGGTCACAGAATGCCTTGCGCACATTGGCTTCCACGATGTTCCGGTCGTACTTGGAACTATAATACCGGGAGCCGTCTCGCTCAAAGGTCATGTTTTCAAATAGCGTTTTCAAAACTGCTTCGTAGGGTTTCAGCTGGGCCATGGATAGGGTGCCAAAACTTCCTTTGACGATTTCCAACAGCCATGCGGAGAAGTTGGCGGGTGTGGTGCCCCGTTCTGTATCGTCTACCTGAATACTGGATGGCTGCATGGTCAGGTCAGTGGTTTTGATGATGGCTTCTTTCATCTTTGCCGCATTTCCGGATTTGGGAATGTCCCGCTCCGGAGCCGCCGCTTCCAACTGCTGTGTAATGTAATTCACACGCAGCTGATAGAAATCAATCTTTGGCAATTTGAGGTATTTGGTGCGGTCATACCGCTTGATGGTCTTGCTGCCAGAATTTGCTTCCTGGAACTCCTTCAGAGAAATTCGGTGCTGCTGCTCCAACTGTGCATTCAGCTTTTCGGCGTTGGAATCGTTCAGGTAGATCAGAGCCGTTTCCGGGCTGTCTTTCTCCACCTGACGAAGGCAGCGGCAGGAAGTTTGCAAGACCATATTCTTGGGGCAGTCCCCCTCCTGAGAAAGGATGATTCCCGTCAGGCTGCGGCAATCCCAGCCCTCTTTGCCGATCTGTACCAGAAGAACAATCCGAATTCTGGAAATGGGGCTGTCCAGCGTATCAAATTGCATCTGGCTGTCCGTCGGCTGGGGATACTGTTTGTTCCCCTTGTGGAATTTCAAAATCGCATCCGCAGACAACCCATATTCCGTAATGATTCCGGAAACTAAAGGATATACAGTTTCTTCCAGTTTTTCAATGGTTCCGCAGTAGATGGCAAGTTTTGCCGCAAGTCCGTTTCCGTATACTTTGTCCTTGTAAGCATCCAAGAATTCCCGGACACCGGCCTCAATAATGACGCTGCTGTCCGCGACGTCGGAGATCTTCACAACAGGCCGCTTCAGAAAATTTCCGACACCGGAAATCAGCGGGTAGTAATAGACAATGTTTGCAATCTCTGCCGTGGCGACGGACAGCTTGTCCGTGACGGGGATTTTCTCAGCTTTTTCAAGATAGGGCGTTCCGGAAAAACCGATGACGGAGTTGACAGTATCATTTTCAGCCCACCGGTTCACGACGGCACGGAGCTTGATCTCGTCACTGACTGCATGGTGTACTTCATCGATAAAGACAGACAATCCGGGTAGTTTCCCAATCAGATTCCGCAGTTCATTGGCCTGACGGTCTTTTTCGTCATCGCTTTCTTCAAAGAAGCTCAGCTGGCCTTTCTTTTCCTGAATGCGGTCGAGGATCACCTTTTCCGCGTTTGTCACGGCTACAAGGCCAAACAACTTGGATAACGGCTGGTGGCTTGCAATTTTCTGCACGTTGGGATTCTTGACCTTATTGGACTTGCTGGCAGTTTTTTCCTGATCCAGCACCTCGAAAGAAATTTGGCGCTTCAAAGAGGATGCCGCAGGTTCCGGAATGACCCAGGAGGGATCGAACCGCTGGATCGTTTTCAGGCTGGGGACAACAGAGGACTTCAGCCCAGAAGGTGCCAGAATGATGAAATTGTGCGCAAAGGCTGGATTGTTTGGCTCATTGCTGGCAAAATATAAATCCAGATAGATAAAGGCGGCCATCAGGTATGTCTTGCCCGCACCCATGGGTAAACTGAACAGGTAGTCGGTATAAGAAACGCCGTAAAATGCCTTTTGGAAGAACTGCTTGTACTGGATTCCGTCTACCTCTGTCCGAATTTGTTTTGCAACCTTTTCCGCAAGCTGTTCACCGGCATCATTTGTCAGGCAGGCGTATTCATATAAAGCCGCCGCTGCCGGATTCGAGCAGAAGTACTCCCGGACTTTATTGGATATTTCAAGGTCACCCAGATTCAGTGAGTTGAACTTTCCGCTGGAAAACAGGACAGCCAGCGGCTTGTTTCCGCAACCGATTTTCAGGAAGAGGTACGTTTTGATCGCATCGATCTGCGCATCCCGGAGGTTTCCCTGTCCGGTCATATATTCAATCAAACTTTGAATTGTACAGTCCGCAGAGGCATACCACCGATTTCTTGCACGTTCAATCATTTTATAGAACATACCCCGTCCTGCCTCCTTCGTTTTGTTTCTCCATCATAGGCACACTCCCGTCATACCTTTCGCAGCCCGTATTGCTCTTAGCAAATCCCTGTATTTCTCTCCGATATTTAGCCATATCTTAATGTTGCAATCAGATAAAGTTATATGCACCTAGTATAACCCAGCCGTTCTATTCCTGTCAACACGGCTTTTCCTGCAAATACTTCTGGGGTGAAAACAAAAAAGCAGAATGGGTGCAGAGCAGCCCACCGGATTTAAAAACGGTGGGCTGCAATGTTTATCTATTAGTCTTTCCGCTGGTATAGGATAATGCCATACTGCTCAATTAAAGCAGGTAGGTTCGATTCACTGGTAGTTATGCTTTCGCGTTTCAGCGGTGATACTCCAAGCATCTTTTGGAAGCCGGTAATGTCGCCACCTTCCATGTTGAGGCAGGGCGTGAGTACAGAATTGATAGGGCAAGGGAATATAATCACACGATCAAGGCCATATAGCTTGGCAGCATCTTTAACAGAGCGAATTTGATATATGGAGAGTCCCATTACCGAAAAATTATTTTCTTCGGTAACTCGGGTGTCTTTCATAACATCCGCAAGGATGTCAATGCCCGCCTTGAAGCTCTCCTTCTGAAGACGACTCCACGAAGTCGATTCAACTACAAGTTTCCCGCCGAACGCCATAAGATCGATTGCACTGTTGTTCATAAACTTCCCTCCTCATTCCTGTTGTTAAAAAGTACATTGTTGATCTTTACATATATCTGTTATCCAACCGTCACCTCCACCTGTTTCCCGCTGAACGCCACCCTATACTTATAAATCACCTTAACCCCAGCCGCCACCAATTCCGTTTCGTATTTCTTCTCATTGATCTGCCGCAATGCCGTCTCAGCCAGCTTTTTCAGCTTTTCGTCGCTGCAATTCTTCTCCGCTTTCAGTTCCATCAGAATTCCCGACAGCCCCTTTTGCGTGGGCTTCAGCTGAATATCATAGCGCCCGTCACCAGATTCTCAGTTAGAGGTCACGAAAGCGCCGCCCAGTAATACGCACAGGCCCAGCATAAAGCTGTGGTAGATCCCCCCCCCCGGCAGCATCGAAGGAGCTCACCGACTGGGTCAGCAGCGTTTGAATCTGTGCTTTCAGCCGGGTGTTGTCGCCGGAGAAGAAAGCCTCCTGAACAGAGATGCCCATGGACGGTGGGATCAGGTTTTCCAGCCGCTGCAAAATCTCCGTCTTGCTGAAGCGGTAGCCGTCGTACCACTGTCAGATTTCGTCGTATTTGCCGGCGGCACCGTAGCATTCTGCCATCTCTCGAACCTCGTCGGCAGTGAAGCCAAAGTAGGTGCTGTATTTATTGTCCAGCACGGAATTGATGGACAGATTGTTCATCCCACTGAAAATGCTCTTCATGGCCACCCGCAGAATGCCAGTCAGGAAGCCAATGACTTTCTCGTAGTAATCCTAGGGGTGTCGTACTCGTCGATGATTATAATGGGCGCAATGTCATAGCGCTTGTGCAGCATGGCAGATAAATCCAGCAGCCCCTGATTTCGATGGAAATCAGAAGCCTGCTGCCTTTTCATGTTATAGCCTTTCCGCAGTGTCAATGATAGAAAGCGCTGATTTTGCCGCTTCAAACAGATTTGCTGCAGTAAGCAGTCCCAATCCATCGAATATGATCGATGGAACAGGTGCGTTTTCTTTGGTTAACTGCGCAGTGCAATCTACCGCAGAGTGGAACACACGACGGAGTTCTTCCTGGTTCGGCATAGGGGCACCAGATTGCACAGCGGATTGTGTGGAAGCAGACCAGTAATTGACAAAGTTGTCCTGATACGCCGGATAAGAGGCGCTCCACTGAATTGGACGAACCGGAGTCGTCTCCCGATAAGGGAGCTGATTAGCGTATCCCAGCATTCTTTGCCGTCTATAGGTTGCCTCTGCATTTAACTGTGCCTGCTCCGCACGTAACTGCTGCCGCAGACGCGCGGCCTCTTGTTCGTTTTCTAACATGCGGTCTACAAGATCGCGATAAAATGGATCCTCTTGATACAATTTCCAATCGATTCCCTGCATATTCGCCCTCCTTTTCAGGGAAAATATTTCTATACGTCCCAAGTTCAGTATAACCGAATATACAGTATAATGTCAATTTAATATCTGGCAAAAGTACCAGTAGTACCTAAAGGCAAAAGTAAACATGGCGAGCAGATATAGATGTCCAATGTCAACCTGCTGAATCCTTGTCCGCGTCCCTTCCCGCACTGACAACTGGTTCGATTTTCTCCGCTTCCTACAGCCTGCGAGTCGAGATTTCCGCTGTGCCCCGACCGCTTCCGATACTTGTCATAATACATAGAAAATGCCTTCAATACTATACATTTCGCCGAATTCTTCGCAGAACCTTGAAATCACACTACGAACGTATTACAATAGCCCTATCAGGAGGATTGCCTATGGAACGACCGATTCTGCGAATTTCACCCAAAAAGTACGCCGGGGAGACCACTATTGTGTCCATGCGCATGGCAAAGGACTTGCTGAAGGACATTGACGCGGTGGCCAATGTGACCGGGCGCACCCGGAACGAGATTTTGACAATGAGTCTGGAATTTGCTTTGGAGCATATGGAAATTGTGATGTGGGAAAGAGAGGAAAAGAATAATGGCAGTGATCAAGTGTAAAATGTGCGGCGGCGACCTGGTGATCGAACCCGGCGCCACTGTAGCCGAGTGCGAATACTGCGGCAGCCGCCAGACGGTGCCGAACCAGGATAACGAGAAGAAGCTGACCCTTTTCGCCCGGGCAAACCGGCTACGCTTGGCCTGTGAGTTTGACAAGGCGGCGGGGGTTTATGAATCCATCGTGGCGGAATTCCCCCAGGAGGCCGAGGCCTATTGGGGGCTGGTGCTGTGCAAATACGGCATTGAGTATGTGGATGACCCGGCAACGGGAAAGAAAATCCCCACCTGCCACCGTTCTTCTTTTGAAAGTGTCCTGGATGACAGCAACTTTGACCAGGCCCTGGAAAATGCCGATGTGGTCGCTCGGAAGGTCTACCGGGCGGAGGCCAAGCAGATTGAGGAGCTGCGCAAGGGCATTATCGAGGTCTCTGCCAAGGAGGAACCCTATGATATTTTTATCTGCTATAAGGAAACCGACGACAAGGGCGACCGCACCCTGGACAGCGTTCTTGCCCAGGACATTTACGATGCCCTGACGGAAAAGGGCTACCGGGTCTTCTTCTCCCGCATCACCCTGGAGGACAAACTGGGCCAGGAATACGAACCATATATTTTCGCTGCTCTGAACTCCGCCAAAATCCTGCTGGCTGTTGGCACGGACTACGAATATTACAACGCCGTGTGGGTCAAGAACGAGTGGAGCCGGTACTTAATGCTCATGGCCAAGGATCGAACGAAGCACCTGATTCCCTGCTATAAGAACATCGACGCCTATGATATGCCCAAGGAGTTTGCCAAGCTTCAGGCCCAGGACATGGGCAAGGTGGGAGCGATGCAGGATTTGCTGCGGGGGATTGAGAAGATTCTGCCATTGAAAAAGATAACAAACGATTTTCGGCCAACTATTGGTGCCATAGAGCCATTACTAAAAAGAGCATTCTTGTTTTTGGATGATGCCGAATGGAAAGAGGCAGATGCTTATGCGGAGAAGGTGCTGGATATGAATCCAGAAAATTCTCAGGCATATATTGTGAAATATTTAGCAGAAGCTCACTTGACTAGTCTGTCTCAAGTTAAGAAAAGAAATGAGGACCTCTACGAGAACAGAAATTACACAAGAGCCATACAGTTTGCAACAGGCAAGGAAAAGGCAGACCTTGAGCAAATTCGGCAGGATATTAAAAAGCGAAAGTTAGTTATGCAACTTATTACAAGGCTAAAGAAATATGCGAGAGAGCGACAAATTGCAGAAGAAATAAGTAGTCTATTAGAAACTCCCTGCGTAGAGTCCTATCAAAGAATTGCTGAGTTGTTTCATCAGGGAATTGTTGAAGATTTGGATGGCCTTTTCTTTACGAATAGCAATTTCGAGGCGGCGTCCAGAAAAGTAGGTATTTTGAGTTTGCTGGAGAATGGGGCGGAGTACTCTATTCATGACATACAAGCCAATGATCACTTTAGGAGTGTGGCTCGTATTGATAGCTATCTATCCCAGAGATACATAGAATATGAATTGAAACGGGACATTGCAGAGCTAATTCGTATGGGGTGTATTGAGGTAGGACTAAAAGAAGAAACATATTGTATAACTGGAAGTCGAGAAAGAAGGAGACTAAGGGAAAAGCAGGAAAAATATGAACGCGGAATAAACTTAATAAATGAAGCTGGTTCAAATATAAATTTTATTGATTTTGATGAAGTGCCAGGAACTTTTTCGGTAGTATGCAACTGTTATGACAAAGCTATAGACATCTTTACGGAATTAGGTGATTATGAGGATGCAGAAGGAAAAAGGGAGGAGTGCATTCGACAAAAAGAGGAATTACTAGATCTGCTGGTTGAAAAGCGACATCAAAGAGCGATGGCAGAGGAGCAACAAAAGCGTGAGAAATTGAAGAGGGAGATTGAAGACCTAAAGCAAAGGAATAAAACATTTGAAGATGAAAAACATGCTTTGCAAGTTGAATTAAATAACTTAAGGGGGATATTCACGGGGAAGCGGCGCAAGGAAATTCTAAAGCAGATCAATGATATTGAAAATGAACAGATGCAATTGGAGAATGAGCTGAGAAATGTAAATAGAGCATCCTCCGCAAAAGGGCCGAATTGAGAAAGAAACATGTGTATTCAACAAGGGCGAAGCAGATTCAACGAAGAAGTGTCAAGCCGCAAGAAATCTTTAGCTGGCTTTGAAAAATTACAGGAGGCAAAATGTTATGATAACAACGAAAGATCATCCATTAGTTGACGAATGGGTAAATAATATATGGCCAGACAGTGCAAAAGAAGCAATCAAAGAGCATATTCAGAATTATAGTGAGGTTGTAAAATTTAGAACATCGGCAGGAAACCCTTCTATAAGGACACCAATAGGAGAGAATTGCCAGATTATAATAAACTACAATAGTGAGAGAGAATGCTTTGTCGTTTGGAACGCTGCAATACAAAGTGCTATACATAAGGGAAAATCTATTCAGCCATCACTCGGAAAGAAGATAAGAGAGGATATTTTTCACTCGGTTAAACCGGATTCTATCATTCCAGTGTACCAAGAAATTGGACGGGGTGGATCTGGGAAAGTTGAATTGGTTCTCATAGTTGGAATAGACGCTTTTCCTGATTTTTGCGAGCATTACAGGGAAAGAATTAGACCAGATATGGGTGAAATTCCGGAAGGAAAGATTTGCTTATATGCTGATGCGGGTGGGGAGATACAGGAGCTACATAGGAAATAAAGCGGAGACATAACACGGAAGGGAAAATGTATGAATAATACAAAGTATGAGAAATTATTTCCGAATTCTGGTGATAAAGCAATCGCTTTTGACAAGATTGCAGAGATGTTCTACGATAAAAATTTTTCATCTGCAACAAAGACGGAAATAGAGCTTTTGATGTTTAGCATTTACATGGATGCAACCATTGAATCCTGTAAAAAAGGAAACAACACAATTGACTATAATGAGTGTTCCGATTATGAAATGGGAAAAGAACTGGGAATCCCTCAAGAAAAAGTGCGAACGCTGAAAGTGAAAAAACAGGCACGTTATCCTGTTGAATTTGATTGGAGAAAATCGCTGCTTTCTGTGAAGGAGAGCATCCGTTTTGACAAAGAAAAGAATAAGATTATTATCCCAACTCGTGATCCTAATTTGTACAATGAGATTAGAAACTATGTTGAAGAACATGGCGGTTATATTGAGATTCAACGCAGCGGGAACCTAATTCAAATTCGACCTGAACACTTTTTTATGCTTGCATATGAAGCGTTAGATAGTGAAAATCAAGTTAAGTGCAGAAAAGAAATAGAGGGGGAACTGCGCAATCATAATATTAAAAATGGGATAGAAGATGCTAAAAATCCAGTAGATATTTTGAAAAATATTGCTAAGCTGGGCATTAAAGTATATGCTACTGTTTCGGGCATATCAGAAAACCCAATAGGGGAAATTTTGAAAATAATAGCTGATACTTTGTAATGTGAGAGGGTGAAAAAGTGTCCAAATTTGTAATCGAATGCCCCCACTGTGGGCGCTACGCCGAAGCCAAAACCGGCTTCTTCGCACGAAAGAAAATCGACTGCTCCTGCGGTTATACCATTGATGTCCGCACGGACAAGCTGGCAAGCCGCCAGTGCCCACACTGCGGCAACGAGGTGGTCTTTGACCAGAGCAAGGGCAAGGATGCCAAGTGCCCCGTCTGTGGGGAGCCTATCAACACCATGGCGGAGCAAGATAAGACCGTGGAATTCTCCTGCGGCCAATGCGGCGTGCGGCTGCGGACGGCTAAGGGGGCCAGCTCTTACATATGCCCGGTCTGCGACCATGTGAATGATGTGGCGGAGCGGGTCAAGGCCGAGGAGATCAAGAAGGACGGCCTTGCCAGCATCATCAAATATGAGGGCGGCAACGAAACCCTGGTCTGGAAGCACCCCATCGAGGACTTCAACCTGGGCTCCCAGCTCATTGTCCACGAAAGCCAGGAGGCCATCTTCTTCCGGGACGGCCAGGCCCTGGATCTGTTTGGGCCGGGGCGGTATACCCTGGAAACCCAGCAGCTGCCCATTCTGGAAAAGCTCTACCGTCTGCCCACAGACACCGAGGGAACCTTCCACAGCGAGATCTATTTTATCAACCAGACCACCCAGATGGGCATCAAATGGGGTACGGATTCCAAGGTGCGGCTTTTTGACCCCATGACGGGGATGCACATAGAGCTGGGAGCCTCCGGCGAATTCAGCATTCGGGTGGTGAATTCCCGGAAGCTGCTGCTGAAGCTGGTGGGGACCACCGGGGAATTGCATCAGGATGCTCTTTTGGGCGGCAACGGCAAGGGCCTGTTCCGCTCCATGGTCATGACCAATGTAAAGAGCTATCTTGCGGCGGTGATTCGGGAGAGCGCCATCAATGTATTGGAAATCGACGAGCGATTGATGGAGCTTTCCGAGGCACTGCGGCAGCGGATCAATCCTAAGCTCAGTGAATACGGTCTGGAAATGCCGGAATTCTATGTGTCCCGGGTGGTTACACCGGACGATGACCCCAATTTCCGGCGGATGAAGGAGCAGTTTGCGGAAGCCTACCTGAACGTCAGGCAGGAGCAGATTCGCAAAAATGTGGCCGTGGTCGAGGCGGAGCGGAAAGCCGTAGAGGCCCAGACGGCAGCCCGGATGAAGATCATCGGCGCGCAAGGCGACGCGGAAGCCCTGAAAATCCAGAAGCAGGCGGAGGCCGAGGCCTACCGGATGCAGGCGGCGGCGGAAGCGGATGAGATGCGCATGAAGGGCTACACCTACCAGCAGGAGACCGCCCGGAAGGTAGGCTTGGAGGCCATGCAGAACGGCATCACCGGAAACGGCGGTGGTATTGGCGGCTTGGGAGATATTGCAGGTCTGGGCGTGACCCTGGGAGCCATGGGCAGCGTGGTAGGTATGACCAAGGATGCCCTGAATCCCGTCATGGATACCGCCAAGCAGATGGGCCAGGCCGTAGGCGATGCCATGGCACAATCTGGCTGGGACTGCCCGGAGTGCGGGGCAAAGAACATCCAGAGCAAGTTCTGTCCGGAATGCGGCTGCAAAAAGCCGGAGCCCAAGCAGGGCTGGGACTGCCCCAACTGTGGAACCAAGGGAATCCAGAGTAAGTTCTGCCCGGAATGCGGCTGCAAGAGGCCGGAAGCCCCCGCCGCCTGGATCTGCCCGGAATGCGGAACACAGAACATCATAAGCAAATTCTGCCCGGAGTGCGGGCACAGAAAGGGGGAATAATCTATGGATCAGAATTGGAAACGAGGTGCTACCTGCCTGGGTGTGCTGCTGGCCCTTTATCTTCTCTTGGCTTTTCTGATTCCCTTCGTCAAAACAGCGGTCTTCTGGTTCAGCTTTGTCTTTACACTGATAGCTTTCGGCGTGGCGGCCTATGCCCTCTACACGGCATTTTTGAAAAAGCCGGATGCCCGGAGCCGCTTCTATGGTTTCCCCATTGCCCGCATCGGCGTGCTTTACTGCGGCATTCAGCTGGCGGTTGGGCTGCTGTTTATGGCCCTTGGAAAATGGATTCCCGCTTGGCTGGCGGTGCTGGTATATGCCGCTATGCTTGGGGCCGCGGTCATTGGCCTGGTCAGCGCCGACGCGGTGGTGGAGACCATCCACACCCAGGACCGGAAGCTCAAGAAGGATGTGGCCTTTATGCGCGTCCTCCAATCCAAGGCGAACCAGATGGCCGCCCAGTGCAATCTGCCGGAAGTGCAGCAGTTCTGCGAGAATATCCGCTACAGCGACCCCGTCAGCAGCGAAGCCTTGGCCGAGATCGAGCGGGACCTGTCTGCGGCGGTGGATGATTTGCAGGCGGCCATTGTGGATGGGGACAAAGGCGTGATTAGCCAGCTCGCCCGGAAAGCGGATACGCTGCTGAGCGAACGTAACCGGGTGTGTAAGCTGAATAAGGAGTAGTAGAAATAATTGTTCTTATACTTGTGACGTATATTGAAAGCCATGGTCGCTGTGGAGCTGCAACTCCGCAGCGACTTCCTTTTTCTCTTTCTTCATTGCCAGCGAATCATGTCCATGGCAAGATTGACCTTGCATTGTAGCTGTCTTACACGCTACAATGCTGTTGCCGTATTCCTGAATCATCTTTTTCCACCTCAATTCCATCCGTTTTGATTCGCAACCCATTTGGCTTGATATTCCTGCTCGTGGATAATTACGATCCATATAGGCTCTAAAAACACTCTAAGCTGATTGATTACCTCGTTAAAGGATAGTGCGCAGTTACCCAGAACCTTCAAGAAATACCGCCATTTGGTCTGCATATCTTCATCGTCTGCCAAAGCCATGACTCGCTCAAAGCTGTCCTTCTCATACGCTGTGCCACGGTTCTGAAGTGTTTCCTGAATTGCGGTTTGCAATTTGAGACCATCAAAGTCGAAAGTCCGCGATAGATAATAGATATCGTAAAAATCCTTCATTCGTCCGGTCAGTTCCAACCGCTGTAGAATCGCGTCAAATTTTTCTGCGATGGTGCTCTCCAGCGAGTATGTGAGGATTTCCGGCTTTTCATATCCATCGAGCTGGGTCTGGATATTCCGCCGCTGGGGATTGGGAATGATCACATCACCCACGCCAATATCCACATTGAACGGAACGCGGACATTTTTGATGTAGCCCGTGATTTGGGTGCTGATGCCATGATATTTTCGTTGGATAGCAATTGGTTCTGTTTTTGTCGCCTTAAAGGTCACAAAGTTGTTTCCTGTATCCACCGCCAGGATTTCCGCAATAATATCGTCCATCCGGGCAAGATCGTTATTCAGACCTCGCATAAGGAAATCAACATCCACCGTCGCCCGGCTCTCAAAGTTTGTCAGCGTGTAGATGAACAATCCACCTTTCAGCACGAAGTTCTCTGCATACTTAGAGCCAGCCAGCCGCCGCAGAAATTCTTCCTGAAAGAAAAGCTGAAGGCATTGCTGATAGCTGATGCCGGAAGCTTTGGCTTTGTTTTTCAATTTTGCCAGAACGGACGCAGCGATATCCGCCATTACAGCCACACTCCTATCAAATCTTTCGCGATCTTCTTTACCCGCAGAGGACCGGCATACTCCATGAGTTTGGGAATACACTTCTCCGGGTCCGCAATATAGCTTTGGATCGCTTTGTTGAAAATTTCTTTGTCCATTTTATTCCGATACCGCAGGCAATCACAAATGACACGATCTTTATCATAAATCCGCATCTCGTGTCCGTCCATATTTCCTTTTGTCAGCCCCAGTTCCAGAACCGCAGGTTCTATGTAATAGGGCTTCACAAAGGGATAGTCGATCCGGAACCGCGATTTTCCCGAATCCTTGCTGACCGCCAGATGCCAGCTGCCCGGCGTGCGGTCACTGTATCCATAGTAACGCAGAGCTGTATCCATGCAGAGAATCGCATCTGGGAACAGGCGGATCACGGTTCCAATCTCGCTGAAATCATCGGGGTTGACCCATTGGTAATAGCCGTATCGTACTTTCTCCACGTACCCTGTTTCAATAAGCTGTTGGATATTCTTGTAGTATATTTTCTCCTGTTCCAATTCCTTAGTGCGCATTATGCCGCCGTAGTGTTCGAATATTTTTTTGCAGTGCTGGATATCCATGATCGCATCTCCGTTTCGACTTTTTGATATTTGGAATATATAAGCGGACAAAGTTATATAGGCTAAGTATAACCATAATCAGAAGAGAAGTCAACTTAGTTGTGCTTACTGCCATTGTAATATTTACCGCACTGAGATAATTCCTGATTCACAAATGGGGGTTTAATCCAACAACAGCAATTTACAATTGCGCAGCCGATGCCCGAAGGGCAGAGTTACTCAGAACATTATGTTCACCGGGGATTGGGGCGGGGCCTCAACAAGCGGAAACCAGGCATTCCCGATAGAGTGGAAATGCCTGGTTTTGTGCCTTTGTATATACGAAGGCATTGCTTGCGACTTTTGTCGCAGCAAGGTTTATGGTCACTATTGCAGCTTAGATAAGGGCCTCTTTACAAACCTATTTTCAAGCTGTAAGGGGCTAAACGAATATTAGCAAGCAATGCATCTGTAATACAGATGCGCAAAATCCCCCCGTCCCCCTTCCACGGAACGAGTGGGTTTCTGCTTGTTGAGGCTCCGCCCCAAGCCCTGATAATCGCAGACTGTCCGTCTGCGGCTGCGCGATTTTCAATCGCTTGTTATTTTGCATGAGCAATATTTATTTTCGAAAATTTTTTTGAATTAGATGTTGACATTGCGTTTTCTATGTGTTATACTCCTGATATACGAACAAACTTTCTAAATAAACTTGCGATAACAACTTCATATTTTTGTTGACACGTTTTGCATAAAGTTCAACCGCCGGACACGCTGGATTGATTCCAGTATAGAAGCCGGATAAGAGCCTGCATCCACCAGCTTTGCTGGTGAGAACGAGGACCATCGAGAGGACATGGCAAACAGCTTTCACGCTGTTGCCATGTCCTTTTTTTGCATCCTTTGGGAGTTTGTTCACCTGCATCTTGCTACGAAAATAGATCGTAGTGCGAACCTTGACAAATAGGTTTTCAACGCCT
>OHAT01001777.1_pt1 | contig 17837 bp, 18 predicted proteins | sample 1577141 | NCBI WGS metagenome assembly OHAT01 (sample SAMEA3541578, study PRJEB24748) | human gut metagenome | biome: human gut; feature: human-associated habitat; material: faeces | place: China | collected 2012 | reverse complement strand
CCTAGACCCACTGATTAAGAGTCAGTTGCTCTACCAACTGAGCTAAAGGCGCATAATGTTTGTTTGCTTTGTTTTGCAATTCCTAACTGCAAGAGATATATTATCACGAACTTGTTCTCCTGTCAACAACATTTTTCAAATTTTTTAAAAAATAATTTTTTCACAAATTTTACATTTCCCTCTTGCACACAACAGCCTTTTGTGTTATGGTTGGAATGTGAAAAATATAACGTGATTCTTCGGGGCAGGGTGCAATTCCCTACCGGCGGTAAAAGTCCGCGACCCTCCAGTATCTTAAAGCGCGAAGTGCCGAAAGATACAAAAGGCTGATATGGTGCAATTCCATGACCGACGGTAACAGTCCGGATGAGAGAAGAAACTTTGATGCTGTTCATGCGTTTCTCGCATGAAAATTTGTTTGCGCATGCAATGCCCCTTGGAATGTGTTCCGAGGGCTTTTTTATTGCAAAAATGCAGTGTCAATCGCAAGTCTTAAGAAGAATCCAATCAGAAAAATTGGAGGAATGAAACATGAAAACGAAATTCAAAACCAGAGATTTAACCATGATTGCCATGATGGGTGCCATCTGCTGCATCCTGCTGCATATTGATTTCCCGCTTCCCTTCCTGCCCCCCTTCATGAATTTTGATCTGGCAGGTCTGGTAGAAATCATCGGCGGCTTTGCCATGGGGCCTTTGCAGGCAGTCTGCATCATTCTGGTAAAAATCCTGCTGAAGCTGGCAACCGAGGGTACCTCCTCCGCATTTACGGGCGAGCTGCAGAATTTCCTGCTCAGCTGTGCGTATGTGCTGCCTCCCGTTATCATGTATCACCAGAAAAAATCTAAAAGAACCGCAATCATCGGTATGGCAATCAGCTCTGTCTTCACAGGCATCGTTGCCATCTTTACCAACCTATATATCATCATTCCCTTCTATATGGCACTGATGGGACAGGATATGAGCTATTTCGTAGCCATGTGTACCGAGGTCAACCCTCTGATTTCCAATGTATTCACACTGGCAATCCTTGGGATTCTGCCCTTCAACCTGATTAAATGCGGCATCAACTCCGTTGGCGCAATGCTGCTGTATAAGCACTTAAGCCCCATCATCCACGGCAATGCCTCTGCAAAAAATAAAAAGGCAAGCACCATAAAGAAAGCTGACGAAACAAAAATCTGAGTATAAAAAGCACGGAGAAGTAAAGGAGAAACCGAAATGAAATTCAGCTTAGACAAAAACCTTACCTTTGAACAGGCAAAAGCCCTTTTCTTTGAACAGCTGGGCGATTGGAAGATTATGGCGCTTGCCAGCAGCGTAAACGATTACGTTATGGTGCGCAACGTCAGCTGCCTGTTCTACAATGACAAAATCTATTTCAAAACAGACAAGGACTTCCGCAAAACAAAGCAGCTTTACGAAAACCCCAATGTTGCCCTCTGCTATGGCGGCATTCAGGTGGAAGGGACTGCGAAAAACTGCGGTCTGGTTGTAGATGAGCCCGGCAGAGTGTTTGAAGGCCTTTATAAAAAGCACCTCTGGGGCAGCTACAATAAATACAGCCACGAGGATTCCGAAATCATCATCGAGGTAACCCCGAAATTCGTTGAAGTCTGGGATACCAGCGAGGATAACTACGCGTATCAGATTTTCATCGACTTCGATAAAAAAGAGGTTACGGTAAAGCCTTACGATAAGAAATAATTCCCGAAATCCATTGTATTATTTCCCCTATAGAAAAAAAGAGCATCTGTTCTCCGCAGATGTTCTTTTTTTGTCCATATAGTAATTTTATGATATAATTCATTTATAAAAAATTCCGAAAAGGAGGAGAAGCCTTGCAGAAGCTGAATATTGCCATTCCGCAGGACGCGGTCTGGATTCTGAATAAACTGAATGAGGGCGGTCATGAGGCGTATATCGTCGGGGGCTGTGTCCGCGATTCCATTCTGGGGCGCATACCGCAGGATTGGGATATCACCACCTCCGCCCTGCCCGAGGAAACCAAGACCATCTTCGACCATACCTTTGATACGGGCATCAAGCATGGCACCATTACCGTCGTCCTGCATCATGAAAATTATGAGGTCACAACCTATCGCATCGATGGCGAATATGCCGACTGCCGCCATCCGGACGAGGTCTCCTTCACCAAAAAGCTGAATGAGGATTTGCTCCGCCGCGATTTTACCATGAACGCCATTGCCTATCACCCCAAGGAGGGCTTTCGCGACCCCTTCCATGGGCAGGAGGATATTGCCGCAGGCATCATTCGCGGCGTAGGTGAGCCGGCAAGGCGCTTTCAGGAGGATGCCCTGCGGATGCTGCGCTGTGTGCGCTTTTCCGCGCAGCTTGGCTTTGCGATTGACCCCGAAACATGGGCGGCGCTCTGCGCCAATACGGCGCTGATTCAGAAAATCAGTGCGGAGCGAATTCGTGAAGAGCTGCAAAAGCTCTGGCTTGCGCCCTTTGCGAATAAAATGCCCCTGCTCTGGGAAAGCGGTCTGCTCGCACAGATAGATGCGACCCTTTCCGCAAGCCTTATCGCAAACAGCCAGACCCTTTTGGAGGAAATTTCCCTTTGCCCGAAGGATAATATTCTGCGGTGGTGCATTGTTTTGCAGCATTACCCCATCGGCGAGGTGAAGGGCTTTTTAAAAGGTATGCGGCTCGATAACCACTCCCTCAAGCGGATTTCCCTGCTTCTGGAGGAGCTGTCCGCGGATTTGCCGACAGAGCCCTATCCGCTCCGCAAAAAGCTCAGCACCATCGGGCAGGAGGCAACAGAGCAGCTTCTGCTTCTGCAAAGCATCCTGCGCCCTGCCTCTCCCCACGCCGAGACAAAAACCGCCTTGGAAAAAATCCTTGCGGCAGGGGATTGTCTTTCTCTGAAAACGCTTGCCCTAGCGGGGCAGGACTTGATGGCACTCGGTGCGCCGCACGGCAAAATCCTAGGCACTATCCTTGCGGAGCTACTGGATATCGTTCTGCATGCGCCCGAAAAAAACACAAAAGAAACGCTGACAGCACTTGCACTTGCGCTGTTGGAAGAATTATAAGGAGGAAACAGCCATGATTAGTGAAAAAGGATTTGTTCTGGAAAACGGGACGGAGCTGCCCTTTCTGGGCTTTGGCACCTATCTGGTGCAGGAGGAAAAAATCATTCTGGATGCCTTAGCATCCGGCTACCGCCATATTGACACCGCCAGAAGATACGAAAACGAAAAAATGGTCGGCAACGCCCTGCGGCAGTGCGGCATCCCTCGCAGAGAGCTGTTCCTGACCTCTAAGGTCTGGAAAACGGACTTGGGCTATGATAAAACCATGGCAAGCTTTGAAGCCTCCCTCAAAGATTTGCAGGTGCAGTATCTGGATTTGTTCCTCATTCATTGGCCCCTGCCCTTCCCCGGCGCAGATTGGAAGCCGCTGGTAACGGAAAGCTGGAAGGCACTCGAAAGGCTCTATGATGAAGGGGCCGTGCGTGCCATCGGTGTCTGCAATTTCCTGCCGCAGCACCTCCTGCACGTTCTGAAAAACGCCAATACCGCCCCCATGATTGATCAGTTTGAATTCCACCCCGGCTATCCGCAGTATGAAACATTACAGTTCTGCCAGAGCCGCGGCATACAGGCGGAGGCATGGAGTCCCCTTGGCAGAGGGCGGCTTCTGGAGGACCCTTTGGTTCTGGAGCTTGCGAAGAAATACGGCAAAAGTCCGGCGCAAATCTGTCTGCGCTTCTGCCTGCAAAATAACGTCCTGCCCCTGCCGAAATCCTCCGCACCGGAGCGCATGAAGGCAAACCTCGATATCTTCGATTTCGAAATAGAGCAGGAGGATATCTATCGTCTGCTGACCATGCCCCAGACAGGCTGGTCGGGGCTTCATCCGGAGCATTTTGAATAAAGTCGAAAGCAGGCCTTCGACTTATTTAGGCAGAAGAATAACCTGATAGCGATTGTTCGATCCATGCAAAATCACTCGAAATTATTTGCAGCCGCTTGACTGGGTATTTCCCTTACAGTAAAATAAAAATTGTCAAAAAACAGCAAATTTTATCGAAAATCATTCATAGCAGAAAGGAAGGAATCTCATGAAAACACGCATACTCTCTTATCTTTTGGTGTTTTCCATGATACTCGCCCTTTTGCCTGCTTCCGCATTGGCAGAAGGGGAAAGTACCACAACGCCGTACATCACCGCCACAGTGAAACACGCTTTGGACAGCGGCGGAGCGGAAACGGGGCAGATTACAGCGCAAATCGAAGCCTATCTGACGGATAAGGATAACCAATCCCGCACCGTTAAGCCCTGCGATATCATCTTCTTGATAGAGCAATCCACCTTTATGAATACGCAAAACGATACAACGCAGTATGGGCAGGAGCGAGCGGATATTCTCAAGTCCATGGAAAATCTGCTGCAAAATCTTCCTGCCCCCACCACAGGCGAACATCGGGTGGCAATCGCAGGCTTTGGGCGTATCAATAACAGCGGCTCATCCGATTCATACATCGAAAGTCAGCACCCCGGCGCAAGGCTAACTACAGACCAAAACCCCAGCTTGAACACAGGCTATTATACCCATGGCACAGATGGATCACCTGTATTCCATTCCCAAAGCGGTTGGACAGAATGGAGCAGAATCCCAAATAACGACGAAACAACCCTGCCGCAGATGCCGGAAGGCTATCTTGCCACTGAAAGCTACGATAACGTCTTTATGAGCATTGACAAGGCAGAGGATGTCATTGATGTTGATAAAATGGTATCCTGGCACGCAGGTGCCTCCCGTATGGATGCAGGTCTGCAAATCACAAAGCAGTTGGCAGAAATTGCAAAAGAACACAAAGGCGAGGACCGCAACCTTATCATCTTTGTTGCCGCCAGCTCTCTGCCCTATCAGAACGGCATAGGCGTTCAGAGTCTCCGCTCTGAGGCGGCACAGGCAGCGGCAACGGAATTGAAAAATAATTATAACGCCACCATCTTCGGCTTTGGCGACTTCCGTCCGCTGACCTTGCAAAGCGGAATGTCCTCAGAGGATCAGCGTACACAATTCAATGAAACCATGACCGGAATCTGCGGCAATTCCAACACACTGGATGGCACACCCTATTTCAAGGGCTTGAGCCAAGTGCATGATATTAATGAGGCGCTCAATGAACTGCTGATTCAGATTGACGCAAATGTCAATCCAAATGCGAAAAGCCTGAATATCAATGTGGATAACTTCCAAGAAAAATCCACAGCGCATACCTCTCATACTTGGAAGGAATTGAAAGGGAAACACCATATTCTTACAAGCAGTGCCATCAACGAAACTGCCTCTGTGGATTATTACCGCTTTACGGGGTATGATGCAAACGGCAATCCGCAATTTGCCGCAACCCCCTTTCTGCGCATCGAGCGGAGCCTTTCCGATATCGGCAGTGGCGACAGTATTCAAACGGCACTCAGCCTTCAGCCGATTCCCCCTGTAGGCACAGAAGGGACTGCCTACGGCGTAAAAGCAGTCATTACCATTACCGATCCCGTCTGTGTGGACTATAAATGGGCAGGGCGTTGGACACCGGATTTCAATCCGCCCGACCACGAGCACGCCGCGCGTGGTGTGAAGCACAGCCCCACAACTCCGGAACAAAACGAAACCACCCTCGACACCATGAAATTAAAATTCGACGGTTGGTACCGTCTTTGGGATGACAGCATTGACCATGAGGGAAACGGAAAGAAAACTTGGACGTATGACGAAAAAAATACGTTGCCTATCAGGATACCGTATATGATGCCTTCGGCAGTGATTTCACCCTGTATGGGCGTTGGATTCCTTCCATTGATGTAAATTTCCAATGGATTGGCTCTGTCATCCCCGAAGGCGCAGAGTTGCCTTCCACCGTTTCCCTTCCACTGAGCGACAGCGGAACCGCCTCCTTTACCCCCGCCGTACCATCCCAAGAGGGGTATGAATTTGACGGCTGGTATAAGGATTCCGCCTGCACAGAGCGTTATGGCGAAAACGGCGAAAACCTAACAGAGAATACCACCCTTTACGGCAGTTGGACGAGAATCGGCACAAAAGAGGTTACCTTTACCGTTGTAAACGGCGGTTGGAATGCGGCAAGCAATTGGTACAAAAACACAACCCAAACGAATGATACGAAAACCTTGACCATTGAGGTTCCTCTGCGCAACGGCAAAGGCACGCTGACACCCGATTTGGTTCCTCATGTAGATAATCTGGATATGAAACCCGCAAAAGGCTACAAAGCACCCGGCACTTGGGGGAACAACGCCCCCGATACCAATGCGGATGCCATCACCGAGGACGGCACCTATGCGTATACCTATACCTTCCCCGAAGCGGATACCTATACGATTACCTATCGTTGGGTAGGCACAGAGGTACCTGAGGGGGTGCGCCTGCCTGCACAGCAGACAGAACAAGAAAGCAGTGCCGGCAAAAATCCGACCTTTGAGATTGCAACCGTAACCTCTGCTGATAAAAAATGGAGCTTTAGCGGTTGGTATACAAACGAAGCATTAGCCGGCACAGCAATTAGCGACAGGTATACCTTCCCTGAAGACAACGCAAATGACACAAAAAACCTCACGCTTTACGGCAAATGGACACATGACCCCTGCACCGTAACCTTCTATGCGGACTACTTCCAGCCTGCACAGGGGCATTTTAATACAGATGATTACTCAATAAGCTATACCGTTCCTTACGGCTCTACACTTACCAAGGAACAGGATACCGTTCCCACACCCGTCACAGAGCTTGCACACACCTGCTACTTCGAGGGTTGGGGGGATGATTATAAAACATCTCTCCTCGATACAGAGGAAGAGCAGGAGAATACAGAGGGAGAGCAGGAGAATACACAGGACAAGCCTGCAGCCTATTCGGAGGATTCCACAGCAGGCACCTTCTACACCAGTAAGGCAATTCAGGATATGACGATAAAGTCTGACTTGAATTTCGTGGCACAATGGTGGCCCATTGTTACCTTTGATGCCAACGGCGGCAAGTGGGAGCTTGAGGAAGGCAAACCTACCGAACGCTATGTCCCCGTACCTGCAAACAAAAACCATATTGATGACCTGCGTCCGCCCGTAAAGGAAGGCTACACCTTCCTTGGATGGTATGACAGTAAAGAAAATTCCTCCGAAAAACCCATTGATTTTAAAACCCAAACCTTCGATGGTGCGGCAACCGTTTATGCACACTGGGCAAAAAATGCCACCGTCACCTTCAAAATCGTAAACGGCTATTGGTCGGGCAATACCGCAGAGGATAAAACGGTTACCGTTGTACTGCATCCGCAGGCAAATGGTTCTGCAAGCGGCACATTGGGTGCAAGCCATGTTCCCACCATTATGATTCCTGCCGCAGGCTATGAAAACACCCCCGGTCATTGGGATGTGACACCAAATACCGAAGAAAACGGTATCAGCGGCAATGTAACCTATACCTATATCTTCGGCAAAAAGCACCACAGCAGCAGTGATGACAACAGCAATAGCAGCAAAGACGAAAACAAGGACAAGGATAACAACAAAAAAAATAACAAAGACAACCATACCGGCGAAACCACGCCGACAAAGGTTCCCGCTTTGCTCAACGGCAGCAATCATTTTGCTTATGTTGTAGGCTATAAAGACGGCAACGTAAGGCCGCAGGGCAACATCACCCGTGCGGAAACCGCCGCTATCTTCTTCCGCCTGCTGAAGGAGGAGGTGCGCAGCGAAAACCTCAGCAAGCACAACGATTTTGCCGATGTAACAGAGGACAGCTGGTACAACACAGCAGTTTCCACCATGGCAGGCATGAATATTCTCAAGGGCCGCACAGCAAACAGCTTTGTACCGCAGGCCCCCATCACCCGTGCGGAATTTGCCGCCATCTGCGCCCGCTTTGACAGCGGCAGAGCAGAGGAAAACAGCGGCTTTACGGATATTTCCGGCCATTGGGCGGAAAAGGAAATTGAGCGTGCCGCCACCCTTGGCTGGGTAAGCGGCTATACGGACGGCAGCTTCCACCCCGATGCCCCGATTACAAGAGCAGAGGCAATGACACTGATTAACCGTGTGCTTTGCCGTATGCCCGAAACAAAGGCCGACCTTTTGGACAGCATGACCAAATGGCCCGATAATCAGCCCGGCGCATGGTATTATCTGGCTGTGCAGGAGGCAACCAACAGCCACACCTATGAGCAGAAGGATTCCAAGTATGAAACATGGACAGCACTGACCGCAGAGCCGGATTGGAGCAAATATTAAACGAAAGCAATCAAAAAGGCTGTCATTCCAGTAAAAGGGATGACAGCCTTTTTCTTTTCTTTAAAACAGAAGATTTAATTCCGTTTTCGCCTTCTCAATATCCTGCAAAATCGTCTTTTGCTTTTCATCAAACAGCAGCTCCGCGTTATACCGATAATATTTCTCCGAACCATTCTCGCTGATGAATTTCACGCTATAGAAGTTCGTGGTCAGCTCCGTAATAAAGATAACCATTTCCTGCCCTGCGCCGAAGGCCTCCTCCAGAAATGCAAAGGCATTGTCCAGCATCGCAGACGCATCCGCAATGGCGTTTTCCCGTCCTTCCGCCTCTTTTGCGAAAAGTCCCTTCACCAGCGCAAACGCCTCCTCCTTTTCCCGACAGCCGTTCCGCTTGCCCTCCGCAAGGAAGAACTGCAGCCGCTCCAGTTCCTTCAAGCAGGCATGCTCCGCCGTTTTCTCCAGAAGTCCCGCCTTCCGTTCCTTCGCAAAGGCGGCTTCTCTTTCCTCCACCAGTCCCGTAAAGAGGTTCTCCCATGGCGTTTCCTTGCAATAGGGGCTGTTGAACCTCTCCTTCAGCTCCAGCAATGCCCCATGCAGTCCCGTTACGGTCAAATCCGCCTCGTATGCCCCACGGAAGCCCTCGGAAAGCCTGCTCAGCAAAAGTCCCATCACGCTCAGTCGCTCGTCAAACGGTGCATCCTGCAGCTTTGTCACCGCCTGCTTGGTATATTTCCCCTGCAAAATGTCGTCCACGCGGTAATCGGTGCGATATTTGCGGTACAAATCCAGATAATTCGCAAAATCCTTCGCAATCCTGCGGTGCTGCAAGTACTGATAAATCAGCCCCTCCTCTACCGGCAGATTCATATCCTCATACACCTTCAGGATGGTAGAAAGATCCTCCCATCCTCTCGCCGTCACAAACCGCTTGCCATCCACCGTTGTCTCCATGGCATAAAAATGATCCTTGCGAATTTCCAGATAGGACAGAATCGCCCCATGGATGCCCTGCTGATAGGCATATTCCTTCCAGACGGAAAAATCAGGCTCTACGTCGATTTTCTTCACACGGTCAAGCGTTACCACGTCAAATTCACGCACGCTTTTGTTGTATTCGGGAGGATTGCCTGCCGCGGCAATCAGCCACCCCTCCGGCACCTTATGCGCCCCAAAGGTCTTGCACTGCAAAAATTGGAGCATGGCAGGCGCAAGCGTTTCGGAGGCACAGTTGATTTCATCAATAAACAAAATCCCCTCCTGTAAACCGGTTTCCTCCATTTTATCATAAACCGATGCGATAATTTCGCTCATGGTGTATTCCGTTACGGTATATTCCTTCCCGCCGTATTCCTTCTTGCTGATAAAGGGCAGCCCGATGGCAGACTGACGCGTATGGTGCGTAATGCTGTAGGATACCAGTGCCACGCCGCACTCCCTCGCCACCTGCTCCATCACGGCGGTTTTTCCGATACCGGGCGCGCCCATCAGCAGAACGGGTCTTTGTCTGACCGCAGGAATACGGTATTCCCCAAACTCGTCCTTCGCCAGATACGCCTGAATGGCATATTTGATTTCTTCCTTCGCTTTTTTAATATTCATGCTATCCTCCTAACGCCCATGAGACGGCAGTCCCAAGGACAAATCCTCTTTCCCCAGTATCAGCTTCATCGCCCATGGCGGCACACCGACATCCGTATAATCCTCATGATAGAACACAAAGGCGGCATCATAAGGCGGTCTGCGCTTGGGGAAGGTGCCATAGCCGTCTGTGAAATAAATCAGACCCTTTAGGTTCTGAAACGCCCTTTCGGCAATCAATTTATCAACGTATTGGAACACAGGGCGGAAATCCGTACCGCCGCTCCCTCTCAGCTCAAAGTCCTCCATAAACTGCGCCAGTTCTTCCTTGGAGGTGATCCTTTTATCCATCTGCACCGCCGCATCGCACTGTATGATATGCACGTTCATTTTATGGAAAAAGCTTTCACTGCTCGAAAGAATCGCGTAGGTTTCCTCTAAGAACCGCTTCACCGTTTCCCCCTCGCAGGATTCGGAGGTATCAATGGCAATCACCAGCTCCTCCACCTTCTTCACTTCCTTATATTCCAGTGCTTCAATCAACGGCAGATTGCCGTACATCTGCAAGCCATAGGTATAGAAGATAAAATCGAAGGCATCATCATCCACACGCATATCCTCCTTGAGCGTCACGAATTTCTGCAAAAACTGCCGATAATCGTAGCGTTCCCTGTTCTCGACCTTCAGATATTGCAGAAGTTCCCCTGCCTCTGCGCCCATATCCTTGGAGAAGGTTTCAAGGTTAGTTTCGGTCTTTTCCCCGATTTCTGTCCATTTTTCCTCCAGCTGCTGCTGTTTTTCGTCCTGTTCCTCCTGCTCCTGCTGTTGGTCATTGCTGTTATCTTGGTTATCCTCGTCCTTGTTATTCTCGTCCTCGTCATCCTTCTGATGCTCCCAGAAAACATGGTCGTCTACCCAAAATTCCAGCTGTAGCTTACCGAATTCCTGCAAGGAAAGCTTTTTTTCTTCCAGCACGCGATAAATACCCTCGGCGGAAAGCACCTTCAATTCTCTGCGGAGCATATCGTACATTTCGTTTCGTTTATCGGAGACAACGAGCCGCACCGCCTTCACCGACAGCGAATCCACGATAGATTCCACCGCGATATCGCAGGCGAGGTGCCAGAGCTCCTCATCCCGATGGTTCAGATGGAAGGGATGGCGGAACAGGCAATGCAGAACCATGTGCAGATAGGCGCGATTGACAAGCACGCGGTCGCTCAGATAGCGCTGTACGAGGTAGCGCGGGTTAAACAATATCTTTTCGCCGTCTGTCCCGACGTACAATGAGGAAAGGTTCATTTCGTACCTAAGACCGCTGAGTGCCAAATCAAGAAAGCGCATGGAAAGGTAAAGCTCGTTACGCGATGCGCTTAAAATATCCGTACCGATACGGATGAGGTTTTGATGTGTTTCGTTCATGCCTTCTCACCTTCTTTCTAAAACCTTAAAACCTTGAGGGTTTCACCCTCAAACTCCCACGAGGGGGGCACCCCCTCGACCCGATACCGCAGAACCATATTCATGGTTCTGCGAGGTCGGGCGTAAAATTTAAAAATTTTGCTGAAAAATCATCCTCATTAAAGGGACTTGTACATGTTAACGGCATCTTCTTTTTTGGTAGATTCCTTTAAGTCTAAGACTTCAATCTTTGTGGTATTATTCCCGAACTGAATCTCGATAATATCGCCAATCTTCACCTCTGCGCCTGCCTTAACTACCTTCCCATTAATCATCACCCTGCCTGCGTCGCACGCTTCGTTTGCAATCGTGCGCCTTTTGATGATACGGGACACCTTCAGAAATTTATCTACACGCATTTCCTCTGCTCCTTTCCATAATAAAAAGAAAAGCCCTTTCTTCACAGAAAGGGCCATCATTCAAAAACAAATTATTTATTGATTGCATCCTTCAGAGCCTTGCCTGCTTTGAATCTAGGTGCTTTGGATGCAGGAATAGGCATTGCTTCGCCTGTCTGAGGGTTTCTGCCTTCGCGCGCTGCTCTTTCCGCAACATCGAATGTGCCGAAGCCAACCAGCTGTACCTTGCCGTTGTTTGTCAGTTCTTCTGTTACTACATCTTCAAAAGCCTTCAGTGCTTTTTCTGCGTCTTTTTTGCTCATTTCTGCTTTTTCTGCGATTGCCGCAACCAGATCAGATTTGTTCATTTGTGTTTGCCTCCTAATAGTTATTTATCATTGCATTGGATTCAGCTTGATTTTTGCCTCATCCCAGAGTAAATCCATCTCCTCCAAAGACATCTCCGAAAGAGCTTTGCCCTCTAAAAGGGCGGATTTCTCAATATATTCAAATCTATTTATAAACTTTTTGATGGCTTTTGTCAAGGCAAACTCAGGATTTATTTTCAAAAAACGGGAGATATTCACCAAGGCAAACAAAATATCCCCGAATTCCTCCTCAATCTCCCCATTTTCTCGCACTGCCTGTTCTAATTCCTGTACCTCCTCGTACACCTTCCGCATGGCATCTGCCGTCACCGGAAAGTCAAATCCGACATCCGCCGCCTTCTTCTGCACCTTCCTTGCACGGATAAGCGCAGGCAGTGCCTCCGGCACGCTCTGCATGACCTCTGTCTGAGTTTCCTGCCTTTTCTCCTTCTTCTTCAGCTCCTCCCAGTTGATGAGCACCTCCTCCGCCGTATCCGCCTTGCCGCTCCCGAATACATGCGGATGGCGATAAATCATTTTCTCGCAGATGCCCTGTATCACATCCCCCATCGTAAAGCCGCCCTGCTCCGTCTCGATTTCCGCATGAAAGACCACCTGCATCAGCACATCCCCCAGCTCCTCACAGAGATTTTTCATATCCTTTTTGTCAATCGCATCCGCCGCCTCGTAAGCCTCCTCCAGCATATCCATGCGGATGGATGCATGCGTCTGCACCCTGTCCCACGGACAGCCGTTTTCGCTGCGCAGAATACGGATAATCCGCACCAAATCCTCTAATGTATTCATTTTATTTTCCATAACAAATCTCCTTTTTTCTTGCAGGGACAAATTTCGTCCCGCGTTTGTTTGTTTCCCATAAACTTTTGTATTTATTTTTAAGGAAAAATGGCAGTTTTCTATCTTTTTTCCGCAAACCTTTTGTGTTATGATAGATGCAATCTATATATTATCAAAAATACTGCCGAAAGAAAAGCCTTTCGGCATCCCAAACGTAGAGAAAGGAAGGAACCACCCATGTTTCGTATCGTGAATAAAAGAGAGCTCAACAGCATGGTCACTCTGCTGGAGATTGAAGCACCCTTTGTTGCCAAAAAGGCACAGGCAGGTCAGTTCATCATCTTCCGCGTGGATGAATTCAGCGAAAGAGTTCCGCTTACCATCGCAGATTATGACAGAGAAAAAGGCACTGTTACCATTATCTTCCAGAAGGTAGGGCTTTCCACAAAGCTGCTTGCCGCAAAGGAGATTGGCGATACCATTCAGGATTTTGTCGGCCCTCTGGGCGTTGCCACAGAATATGACGGCATGAAAAAGGTTGCTGTTGTCGGCGGCGGTGTTGGCTGTGCCATCGCCTATCCGCAGGCAAAAGCACTGCATAACCTCGGCGTAGAGGTGGATGTCATTGCCGGCTTCAGAAACAAGGATATCGTCATTCTGGAGGACGAAATGAACGCCGTTGCTACCAATTATTACCTCATGACGGATGACGGCTCTCAGGGCGAAAAGGGCTTCGTTACCGATAAACTGAAGGCCCTGATTGAGGCAGGCAATAACTATGACGCTGTAATCGCCATCGGGCCCATCCCTATGATGAAATTCGTCAGCCTGACCACAAAGCCCTTCGGCATCAAAACCATTGTTTCTCTGAACCCCATCATGATTGACGGCACAGGCATGTGCGGCGGCTGTCGTGTCACCGTTGGCGGCAAGATTAAGTTTGCCTGCGTAGACGGCCCCGATTTCGATGGCCACGAGGTAGATTTTGACGAGCTGATGAACCGTAACTCCATTTATAAGGCAAGAGAAGCGGAGCTGACAGAAACACACATCTGCCGTATGGATAAGCTGGCAAATGAACTGATCAAATAAGGAGGAACGGTATCATGGCAAATATGAGTCTGGAAAAAATCAAGATGCCCGAGCAGGCACCTGATGTAAGAAATAAAAACTTTAAAGAGGTTTCCCTCGGCTACACCGAGGAAATGGCAATCGAAGAAGCACAGAGATGCCTGAACTGTAAGCATAAGCCCTGCGTGAGCGGCTGTCCCGTTAATGTACGCATCCCCGAATTTATCGCAGAGGTTGCAAAGGGCGATTTTATGGCGGCTTATAAGGTCATCACCTCTACCAATGCGCTGCCTGCGGTCTGCGGTCGTGTTTGTCCGCAGGAAAGCCAGTGCGAATCCAAATGTGTCAGAGGCATGAAGGGCGAGGCAGTTGCCATCGGTCGTCTGGAACGCTTCGTTGCCGATTGGTATATGAAAAACTGCGATGAAATGCCCGAAAAACCTGCCTCCAACGGCAAAAAGGTTGCAGTCATCGGCTCCGGTCCCTCCGCACTTGCCTGCGCAGGCGATTTGGCAAAGCTGGGCTATGCTGTCACCATGTTCGAGGCCTTCCATAAGGCAGGCGGCGTGTTGGTTTACGGTATTCCCGAATTCCGTCTGCCTAAGGCAATCGTGCAAAAGGAAATTGATAAGCTGACTGCTCTGGGCGTAAAGATTATGACAAATATGGTTATCGGCAAGGTGCTTTCCATTGATGAAATCATCGACGATATGAGCTTCGATGCCGTATTCATCGGCACGGGCGCAGGTCTGCCCTCCTTCATGGGTATCCCCGGCGAGGCTCTGGTCGGCGTATATTCCGCAAATGAATATCTGACAAGAATCAACCTGATGAAGGCATATCTGCCCGAATATGATACCCCCATCCGCAACAGCAAGGCGGTTGCCGTTGTCGGCGGCGGCAACGTTGCCATGGATGCGGCAAGATGCGCAAAGCGTATGGGTGCGGAGCACGTTTATATCGTATACCGCCGTTCCGAAAAGGAAATGCCCGCCCGTCTGGAAGAGGTGCATCACGCAAAGGAGGAAGGCATTGAATTCCACCTGCTCGAAAACCCCGTACAGATTCTCAATGACGGCAATGGTCAGGTTTGCGGCATTGAGTGCCTGAAAATGGAGCTTGGCGAACCCGATGCCAGCGGCAGAAGAAGCCCCATCCCCATCGAAGGCTCCAATTATGTGCTGGATGTAGATACCGTTGTCATGTCCCTCGGCACATCCCCGAACCCCTTGATTCGCAGCACCACAAAGGGTCTGGAAACAAATCGTAAGGGCTGTCTGGTTGTCAATGAGGAAACAAATCAGACCACAAGAGAGGGCGTTTATGCCGGCGGTGATGCCGTAACAGGCGCAGCAACCGTTATTCTCGCCATGGGCGCAGGGAAAAAGGCTGCCGCCGCAATTGATGAATACTTAAAGAATAAATAATTGCGAAGGCTCTGCCCTCGCCACCCTTTGTAAAGGGTGGACCTAAACTTTATAAAAAAGCGGTTTCCGAACGGAAACCGCTTTTGCTTTTATCCAAAATCATGTCTTCCATGAATACCACTTCCTAAAGCTTCAAAAATAACAATTATCTTTTCAATACGCTCAAAACATTCCGCATCATTTAAGGTATCCTCTTCCAAAATCTTTTTAATCTCCTCTATCGCATGATAACATTTCATTTCTATCATTTCATCCACCTTCATTTTCCATTTTGGCAACATTATTTCAAATTCTTCTGATTCTAATATTTCGCACAATATATCCCGATATAGTTCCATTTTACTCACCTCAGCTACATATTAACGGAAATACCGTTAAAAATCAATACTGGTATTTCCGTTATGGTCTAATAAAGACATAGCTTAAAACGAGGTGAGGATATGCTGCAAAGATTAAAGGATTTCAGAGAGGATAAAGATATTTCACAAAAGAAAATGGCAGAAATTCTAAATGTTGCACAGACAACCTATTCCGATTATGAATTGGGCAAAATCAACATTCCCTTAAACACCTTGAAAAAGCTTGCTCTTTTCTTTGATACCAGCATTGACTACCTTCTGGAACTGACAGACGTATCCAAACCCTATCCCCGTAAAAAATAAGATAAAAATCAAGCGGTTTCCGAACAGAAACCGCTTTTATTGATTATTTTATTATATTGTACTTCACCGGTTAAAAAAGCCGAAATTTATTCCACCCGAACATTGATCGGCTTTACCGTAAGATTCCCATTGCCCGCAACACTGTACCATCTTCCTCTTTCGAGCCTGATTTTTTCCGTCATGCCATGTGTAATGTATCCGATTGTGTATTTCTCTCCCGTTTCAACATCGGTAAAAACCACATCCGTATCCCTATCGCCGCTTACCCTTACCGTTCTAAAAAGCGGCTGTATCTGCTCTGCTTTCACACCACCCTCCTCGTTTGAAAGGGTAAAGGTATGCTCCCTCTGTATAGCAGAATAAGCCAAAATCCCTGCCAGAAAAGCCAATGCCACGCATAAAATAAACCGCTTCGCCTTCATCCGAACACCTCTTTCAAATCCGAATTGACTTACTTCTTATCTCCCAAAAGCATGATAGAATTTGCCAAGATAGATATGATGACACAAATCCATAAAGCTTTGCTCGTAGAGGGCAATATATCCATAAGACCGCCCCAATCTTCATTGATAACTCGCATGGCGGCATCCGAATAAAATGCGCATACAGTTAATGCTGTCAACGATAAACTTATAAAACCAAACCATTTTGAGCTTTTCTGTTTAAACAACCAAACCAAATTTAGGATTGCAAAAATAATTGCACCAGCACCCATCGCTAACCACATATTTTAACCTCCATACATTTCGATTTATCGTTCTTTTCAAGCGTACCTGCGCCGCCTTTCTTATCTTACTGCTTCAAATTTCTCCCGAACGTATAAATATACCACACCATTCATGCCAAAGGTACCCATAATCAGCACAACCGCCGCAACCACAATCGCCCCGATGGTATCCATCAGCCCTGCGAAATCCCTAATCTGCACACGGTAGCGAATCTCCAGAAACTGTAGAAAAAGCGCCGCCACACAGCAGCAAAAGCTTAAAAAAACATATTTACTCAAGCCGCCGAAATTTCTGACCTTACCTCGCGCCGCGTATGGAATCCACCATGCCGCTAACCCCAGCAAAATACTTCCGATACTATAATATACACTCATCTGCATTTTCTCCTTTCCGCAAAATATGCCGTCTTTTCCATTACTGCCATCTGCTCCAACTATTTCTTTTTTGTGCTTTCACGCCCTTTCTTTGTTTCGTTTCTCTGATTGAACAAAGAATTATTGCCTGCATCTGTAAAGCTCCTTTATTCCGGCTATAAACGACATAAGAATGATGATTATGTAAACAATCCTCATCCCAATGGAACGTTCCGCCCAGCTGTCAACCGCAATGAGAGACCACAGTATCCCCTGCACAACCTGCACGCCCCCTTCGATTTTCGGATTGCCCTTCTTCTTATATCGCATAATCAGCAAAGCAATATAAAGAACCAGCATAATTGTCAATAAAATTTTTGTCACCATGATACCTCCATAAAATATTCCTCTATAAATCAGAAGTTGTTTATTATTTTACAAAGGTTGCATCATCTCAAGAATGATTCCATCCGGATCTCTGAAATAAAACGCTCTGCTTTCCCCAAAGCCATCTGCCCTAAAATCGAAATACTGTGGTTCAGATAAGCACTCCACATGATTTTCGATAAGGGTTTTGTAGACAGAATCAATGTCATCCGTGTAAAAGCATACTTCTGAGATAGATGTCGTAAACAAGTCTGATTGCTCTTTATGGATTTTGCTGTCTACAAACTGAATCAATTCAATTGGTGGTGCTTCAAGAGCCTTCGAACCATTCAAATATGCAACCCTTGCTTTACAATTTTCCTTACGGAACATTTTATCCG
>OHAT01001769.1_pt1 | contig 17901 bp, 12 predicted proteins | sample 1577141 | NCBI WGS metagenome assembly OHAT01 (sample SAMEA3541578, study PRJEB24748) | human gut metagenome | biome: human gut; feature: human-associated habitat; material: faeces | place: China | collected 2012 | reverse complement strand
GCCCCGTAGGGGGAGCTGGCGCGCATGCGCCTGAGGAGGTTCATCTCCACGAGCGAAGCGAGGTCGTCCGGTCTTCTATCGAGCAGCGCGAGGTCGTATGGCTTTTCCTCCTTGTATGGTTTTATCATGTTTTTCTCAGCCGCAGGCTGGTTGTCCGGTTTTCCCATCTTTTCTCACGCCTTCCATCTTCCCCCCTCCCTCCGTCCAAAAATTTCCTCATGCTATAATGAAAGGGAATTGAGTATTGGAATGGATTTAAATAGAAAGAAGGACTTTATGTTTATACTTGGATGCCATTTATCCGTCACGGGCGGGTATCTTTCCATGGGGAAGACAGCCACTTCGATCGGCGGAAATACGTTTCAGTTCTTCCCGCGAAACCCGCGCGGAAGCCAGTCTGCTCCTGTGAAGGAAGCGGATGCGCTGGCTTTGAAGGCGTGGATGCAGGAGCATGATTTCGGGCCGATTCTCTGCCATGGGGCTTACACGATGAACGGCTGCTCGACGAAGGAGTCGGTGCGTGAGTTTGCTCGCACGGCGCTTCGTGAGGACCTGGCCAAAGCGGCGCACCTGCCGAACTGCCTTTACAATTTCCATCCGGGCTCCCACCTGAAGCAGGGCGCAGAAGTTGCGATTCCCATGATTGCAGACATGCTGAATTACGCCATGGATCAGGAAGAGCTGCCGCCATTTGTCCTGCTTGAAACGATGGCAGGGAAGGGGACGGAAGTCGGACGCACGTTTGAGGAGCTGGCCGCGATTATCGACAAGGTTGAGCGCAAGGACCGCATGGGCGTGTGCCTTGATACCTGCCACGTCTATGACGGCGGCTACGACATCGCAGGAGATACCGACGGCGTTCTCGCCCATTTCGATGAAGTCATCGGGCTTTCCCGCCTGAAGGCTATTCACCTGAATGACGACAAGAATCCGATGGGAAGCCACAAGGACCGCCATGAAAAAATCGGCGAAGGGACAATCGGTCTCGAAGGGATGGAAAGGATCATCAATCATCCGCTTCTCAGAAATCTTCCCTTCTACCTTGAAACACCGAATGATCTGGAAGGCTACAAGCGTGAAATAGCGCTTTTGAGAAGCCTTCGGAAGGAGGACGCATGAAATTCATTCACACAGCCGACTGGCACCTGGGGAAGCTTCTGAAGGAACACTCTATGACAGAAGATCAGGCATGGCTCCTGGAAAACCGTTTCCTGCCCATCGTCGACGAAGAAAAGCCGGACGTGATCCTTCTGGCCGGGGACGTCTATGACCGCTCATTTCCTCCGGAAGATGCCGTCGAGCTCTTTGACCGCATGACTGAGGAAATCGTCGGAAAGAGAGGGATTCCCTTCATCGTCATCAGCGGGAACCACGACAGCGCCGAGCGCCTCGCCGTGGCAAGCCGTCTTCTCCGCTCGCAGGGGCTCTACATCTTCGGGCCGCTCGACAGGCTCTCTCCCGTCATCCTGAAGGATGAATGGGGTCCCGTCGCATTCCTTCCGATGCCGTATTCCGAACCCGCCCGCGTGCGCGTCATGATGAACAAGCTCGGCATGGAAGAGGCGGAAAAGGTGAAGACGTACGAAGAGGCAGAAAAAATTCTTTCCTCCCGCATGCTCTCCCTCCTTCCTGATGAAGGAGAAGGCATGAGGAAAATCGCCCTTGCCCACGTCTATGCAGCAGGCGGCATGTCATCGGAATCGGAAAGACCGCTCTCGATTGGCGGCTACGACCAGATTCCTGATGAAGTCTTTGCGCCTTACGACTACACCGCACTTGGCCACCTCCACCGTCCGCAGAAGACGAAGAGGGATTCCGAGAAGATCCAGTACAGCGGAAGCCTCATGCGCTACTCCTTCGACGAAGTGCGTCAGAAGAAGGGCATCATCGTAGGGACGATTGACGGAGAAGGAAATGTTTCCACCACGTTCCGCGAAATGCTGCCCCTCCATCAGGTACGCGAAATCCAGGGTTCTTTTGCAGACATCATGGCTAAGGAAGGCTCGGAAGACTACCTGCAGATCGTATTGACCGACTCCGAACCTGTCATCGACGCCATGCCAAAGCTTCGCGAGAAGTACCCGAATGCCCTTGGCGTCGAGCAGGACATGGGATACAAGGACGATGACGGCGAAAGAAGGATCCGCCTCGAATCCATGAGCGACGAAGACATTTTCCGCGCCTTCGTCAGCCATTTCCGTGAGCAGGAACTGACAGAAGAAGAAGAAAAGCTTTCTCAGGAAGTCTGGGAAGAGGTATACAGGAAGGAAAACGCAAAATGAAACCTTTGAAACTGACGATGCGTGCCTTCGGTCCCTATGCGGGCGAGACCGTCATCGACTTCGAAAAACTGCAGGGACGCCATCTCTTCCTCATCTGCGGCCCGACCGGAGCAGGGAAGACGACGATCCTGGATGCCATGTGCTATGCCCTTTACGGCAAGACGAGCGGCGACCGGACAGGCGAGAAAATGAGAAGCGACTATGCCGATTCCTCGGAAAGGACAGAAGTCGTTTTCGATTTCATGCTGGGGGATAAGACATACCGCGCCACGAGAAGCCCGGCGCAGATGGTTGATAAGAAACGCGGCAGCGGACAGACACTGGCTGCCATGCAGGCGTCCCTTTCCGAACTGGAAGACGGCAAGGAAATCAATACATTGCGCACAGGCATTGAAGAAGCCGCAGGGAAACTCATCGGGCTCAATGCCGACCAGTTCTGCCAGGTCATCCTCCTTCCGCAGGGCGATTTCAGAAAACTCCTCGTGGCAAAGGCCGATGAAAGAGAAGCCATCCTGAAGCAGCTCTTCAAGACACAGCGTTTCTCTGATTTCAAGGACAGGCTGAAGGACAGGCTCGATGCGAAAGTCCGCGAAAAAATGGAAAAGCAGACAAGAGAAGACCAGATCTTAAGTTCATCCGGCGCCACCGACGAAAAACAGCTTTCCCAAATGGTGGAAGAAGCAGGAAAGGAACTGAAGGAAGCACAGGACATCGTCAAAAGCAGGGAAAAGGAAAGCAATGAATTCCGTGAAGTCTACCAGAAGGAAACCGCACTGATGGGCCATTTCACGGAGCTTGAAAAGGCATTGAAGCAGGATGCGGCCCTTAAGAATGAAGAAGGACGCATGAAGGAAATGGAAGCGTCCCTTTCCCTGATCCGGAGCGCCCGGGAGCTTGCGCCTTACTTCGTCCAGCTGGATGGCATCACCCGGGAAGGAAAGCAGGAGGCAGTGAAACTCAAGACAGCCAGAGCGGATATGGAAACGTATTCCAAGCTGAATGAAACGCTTGAAAAACGCATTCAAGAACTCGATGCCATGAAAGAAAAGCGCGAAGAAGAGCGTAAAACGGCCCTTAAAATGCAGGACCTGGTGCCCAAGGCAAAGTTGTACGGGGCAGCCGTCCAGGCACTCAAAAACGCGAAAAACGCATTATCCAGAGCAGAAGAGGAAACAAAGCGCCTCCAGGCTTCTGCCGAAGCGGCAAGGAAGGCAAGGGATGCGCAGAAGGAAAAGGCAGATGCTGTCAGGAAATCCTATATCGACGGACAGGCATTCCTTCTGGCGGAAGGACTCGAAGACGGCGTGCCATGCCCCGTCTGCGGTGCCATCCATCATCCGGCCCCGGCCCGCGGCGGAGACCATGTAGCAAAGGCAGAAGATGTCGAACGTGCGCAGAAGGAATATGAAAGAGCATCAGCCGCTTATGACAGAGCCAATGATACCAAGGAAAAGCACAGCACAGGCGCCTATGCGAAAGCCATGAGCGATCACGCGAAGGCCGATGCACAGATGAAGACGCTTGAGGAAATTCCTGAAGCATACAGGGATCCCAAATATCTGGAAGCAGAAAGCACGCGCCTTCTGACGGATATCAGGAAGTGGGAACAGGACAAGGAAACGGCGGCCGCCCAGCTGAGGAAAGCAGGAGCCGACCTCTCTGCCAGCCAGGCCGCATGCAGGAATGCCGAAGAGCGCAGAGAAGAGCTCGTGAAGAAATACAGGGAAACAGAATCCGTCCTGAAGGAAGCTTCCGATAAGGCCGGCTTCCAGAGTCTCGACGAATGCAAGGAATGGTACAAGAAGAAGGACACGGAAGAAAGCGTCCGTAAGACACTGGAACAGTACCGCGCAGACAGAAAGAGCACAGAAGAACGGATCAAAGCAGAAGAGCAGGAGACTGCAGGGAAGGAGCGTCCTGACATGCTGGCGCTGAATGAAAAATCCAAAGCACTGCAGGATCAGCTCAAAAAAGCCTCCGAAAGGGCAGCCGCTCTCAAGGAACGCACAGAAACGCTCCAAAAGGCCGTTTCAGACGCCAGAGCCATCGAGAAGGAACTGGAAGACCTCCGCAAGGAGGAAGGCCTTATAAGAGGCCTTTATGACCTCACAAGCGGAAAGAAGACAAGGATCACCCTGGAAAGATACGTCCTTGGCACACTCCTTGACGACGTAGCCAATGCTGCGAACCTCCGTCTTCTCTCCATGAGCAGGAGGAGATACTCCCTCCACCGCATGACAGACGAAAGCGGACTGGGGAAGGGCGGACTGTCGCTTGAAGTCTCCGACAGCTTCACAGGACGTTCCCGCCCGGCCAATACACTTTCCGGCGGCGAAACCTTCCTGGCATCCCTCTCCCTGGCCCTTGGCCTTGCTGACGTCGTCCAGTCAAGACAGGGCGGCGTCCGTCTTGATACCATGTTCATCGACGAAGGCTTCGGCACCCTCGACCCCGACTCCCTGAACAGCGCCATGAATACACTCATCGACCTCCAGAACACAGGCCGCATGGTAGGCATCATCTCCCACGTCCCAGAACTCGAAGAACGCATAGACGCACGACTGCGCGTCACACCCGCCGAAAAAGGCAGCAAAGCAGAATTCGAGATCATCGACTGAGGAAATAAGGATAAAGGAATATATAGGCAAAAGGAGCTGTAGAAATCCGCTAAAATGTTGCTTTTTCCTTTTCTCGAACGAAGTTCGGTTTAAGGGGGTCAGAGCTCGCCCCGTAGGGGGAGCTGGCGACGAAGTCGCCTGAGGAGGTTCATTTCCTTCGAGCGCAGCGAGGTTGTATGGTTCTAATTCTCTCAATCAAATAACTCTCACTAAGGACTGTCGAAATGCCTGCACATTTTGACAGTCCTTCTTTTATTTCGATATCGACACCCATGAGTTCATAAAACTTATCTATATTCTCTCAAGGCCGGCGCGCCGCTCATATATGACTGATAGTCAAAAATATAAAAATGTCTGAAATGACTTATAGTCGGTCATGCGGGAGTTAATGGGAATGATTGTGATAACTCAGTATAAAACTGATTCTGTCGAATGTTTTACAAATAACCAAAAGTCTCATGCATATCATAAAGGTTTATCAATAGTTTAAACTTGATTTAACTCTGCGTCCGTGTTAAGCTAACCACAGACATGAAGGAAGCCTCAAGGTCATGTCCCTTGGAAAAGCAAAGATGAAAGACAGCAGAGGAAACACGGTCACTCGCGCAAGGTCCTAGTCGGAGCTCCTCCGAGGAAAAATAGAGGCACGCATAATTCTCTATATTTTCTATTAAAGGAGCGATGAAACATGAAAAAGGTTCTCGCAATTGCTGCAGTAGCAGCACTCACAGCTGGCGTATCCGCATACGCTGCAAATCCTTTCTCTGATGTAACCCCATCCGACTGGGCTTACCAGGCAGTAGTAGACCTGTCCGAACAGGGCGTCGTTGAAGGCTATCCGGATGGCACCTTCAAGGGCGAAAGAAACATCACCCGTTATGAAATGGCTCAGATCATTGCCCGCATGCTCGCTAAGGAAGATCAGCTGAACGCTGAACAGAGAGCAACCCTGGACAAACTCGCTGGCGAATACGCTGACGAACTCGCAAACCTGGGCGTTCGTGTTTCCAACCTCGAAAAGAAAGTTGGCAACCTGTACTGGTCCGGCGATGCTCGTATGCGTTATCAGGACAAAGCTGTTGATGCAGCTGATGGCTGGAACGGCCGTATGAGAATCAACGTAAAGGGTCAGGTCAATGACTCCACTTACGTTCAGGGCCGTCTGACCTCCAACATGGACTTCAAGTCTAACGGAGACAATGAAGTTGTATTTGATCAGCTGTTTGCAAACCATGACTTTGGCAAAGCTGCAACCGTTCGCCTCGGCCGTATTCCGGTCGCTTTCGGTGACCAGGGCGGCTGGCTGTATGGCGATTCCTACGGCGTAGACGGCGCTGAAGCAACAATCCATGCAGGCGACAATGTAAACCTGACCGCTGGCTATGGCCGCTTCAATACCTCTGATTACAAAACAGCAATTACTGACGCTGATGCATTCTACGCTCGCGGCGCATTCGACCTGAACGTTGCTAAAGTTGGCGTTGACTACATCAAAGCTGTAGGCGAAAAGAACGCAACTGATTTTGCTGGCAATGAACTGATTGGCGCTAACCTCGTTGTTCCGGTTTCCGACTTCCGCGTATTCGGTGAATACTGGAAGAACACCACAGCTGACGACAACGATACCGCTTGGAACGCTGGCCTCGGCTATGGCAAACTGAACCTGAAGAAACCAGGAACATTCGCTGTTGATGTAGCTTACAACCGCGTTGATTCCGGCATCTTCTTCGGCGGCACTGGCCTCCAGACCAACGTTCTGTCCTACCTGACCAGCGCTAATTATGCTGCTGACAAGGTTACATTCTGGAATGCAATCGCTGACGTAACCCTGCAGAAGAACGTTTACCTGCACGGTGAATACGCATTCGACGTTGATACAGAAGGTGCATTAAGCGACAAGACACAGGATGCTTGGACTGTATCCCTCAACTACAAATTCTAATTTTTTCTCGAAGAAACTGGAATCAAAAAGAGGAAACCTCGAAAGAGGTTTCCTTTTTTTATTGCCTGAAATGAAAGTACTGGACCATGGATCCTGGCAGCGAATCCAGCACTTCTGGCCGTAAAAGCAATAACTTCATTCGATGGATAATACAGGGGGCATGCTGATTTGCTCATCATCATTTCACTCTTTTAACAGAGTAAAATCCATCAAATTCTGTCTTGATTTTTCCCTTTAGGCAAAAAACCGGGGGGGTGTAACTAAACTATGCCTCAAATGGCAGGTCGAGGCTAAAAAGGGCCTTTAAAGTGATTTTAGGAAAATTCATCTTCATGGAGGAAGTCTGAACTCGTGATTTTTCTTAAAATTGATGCTTTAAGACAGCCTTTTGAAGGGTGGATTTTCATTTAAAAGGGGGTTCTGCGCAGAAATGGGCCTGGAAGATGGTATCCTCCCGGGAACAGGAAAATCTCGGGAAGGTATTCAAATGACAGATTGGACAGGATTGCATATGTAAAAATTTTATAGTATTCTGAATGCAGAACATACGCCCTGCGTATGGCATGGAAGAGCGAAGCGCGGTGAATACGGAGGCCATTCCCCTGCTTCATGACTCCGTTTCAAGAACATTCATTTTTTAAGGAGCAGGAATATGAAAAAAATTCTCGCACTCGCTGCCATGGCAGCACTCACCGCTGGCGTATCTGCATACGCTGCCAACCCGTTCTCTGATGTAACTCCGAATGACTGGGCTTACCAGGCAGTCGCAGACCTGTCTGAACAGGGCGTCGTTGAAGGCTATCCGGATGGCACCTTCAAGGGCGAAAGAAACATCACCCGTTACGAACTGGCTCAGATCATTGCCCGCATGCTCGCTAAGGAAGATCAACTGAATGCTGAGCAGAGAGGCACTCTCGATAGACTTGCCGGCGAATATGCTGACGAACTCGCCAATCTGGGTGTCCGTGTTTCCAATCTTGAAAAGAAGGTAGGAAACCTTTCCTTCTCCGGCGATGGCCGTATGCGTTACCAGAACAAGGACGCAGGCGCCGCTGATAAGTGGGACGGCCGTATCCGCCTGAATGTAAAAGGACAGGTCAATGATTCCACCTACGTACAGGGCCGCCTTGATGCAGAAATGAATTTCAAGACGAGCGATGATACGAATGTCATTTTCGATCAGCTCTTCGTCAATCATGACTTCGGCGATGCTGTCACAGTCAGACTGGGCCGTCAGCCGGTTGTCATCGGCGACCAGAGCGGCTGGCTCTACGGCTTCCCATACGGCTATGACGGAGCTCAGGCTATGTTCCATCAGGGCCGCGTCAATCTGACTGCCGGCTATGGCCGCTTCAATAAGTCCGATTACACCGATGGTGTAAAAGATCAGGATGCATTCTTTGCCAAAGGTGACTTCGACTTCTCTGCTGCCAAGCTGAACCTGAACTATTTGAAATTCACCGGAGACAAGAAAGCAGACACCTTCGCCGGTTATGAAATCGCAGGCGCTGGCCTTACGATTCCTGTCGGAGATTTCCGCGTATTCGGCGAATACTGGAAGGATACAAACTGGAAGAACGGTTATGACACCGCATGGAATGCAGGCCTTGGCTATGGCAAGCTGAACGTGAAGAAACCGGGCTCCTTCGCCGCTGACGTAGCATACAACAGCGTCGATCAGGGCATTTACTTCGGTGGCACCGGCTATCAGACAAACGTCCTCTCTTACCTCACCGACTCTGGCACAAACGCTGATCGCGTGAAATACTGGAACGCCATCGCTGACGTCACCCTCCAGAAGAACGTCTACCTCCACGGCGAATACGCCTTCGACGTCAAGACAAACGGAGGAGACCACTCCGCGGCCGACGAAGACGCATGGACACTCTCCCTCAACTACGTATTCTAAAAGAAATTCAGAATTGGAAATACATAAAATTTAGAAAAGAAGCCTCCTTCGCGGGGGCTTCTTTTCTTATCGAAAAATCTAACATTCTGTTCTCAAAAAATGCATCATTTTTGCCTCTGCTGCCCTGAATCAGAAACGCAGGAGAAACTTATTTCTTCCTGTTATATGTGAAATAGAAAATAATTGTAAAAATATAAGAAATATTGGATATATTATGCATATTGTAAGACTGACCAACGCCTTAATGCATGTTAAAGAAAATTTCTTGAACAAGCAGAATTTACCGGTACTTTCGGACGTTTCACAGTAGTGACCTATGGTCAACTGAACAAAGATGTCAAATTTCTTTGCATGAGTAAATATTTTGTAGTATCTTTAAAAAATACTATATGTTGTCTCACATATGGTGGGAAGGAAAAGACAGCGCAGAGGAAACTCGGCCACTCGCGGGCTTCTTTACTTCCTTATAAGAGACATACCTTATTTCTTATATTTCTTTTAAGGAGCGAAGAATATGAAAAAGATCCTTGCAATCGCTGCTGTTGCAGCACTTTCCGCTGGCGTATCCGCATACGCTGCAAACCCGTTCTCTGATGTAACACCGTCCGACTGGGCTTACCAGGCAGTCGTAGACCTCTCCGACCAGGGTGTCGTAGAAGGCTATCCGGATGGCACATTCAAGGGCGAAAGAAACATCACCCGTTATGAAATGGCTCAGATCATCGCTCGTATGCTCGCTAAAGAAGATCAGCTGAACGCTGAACAGAGAGCAACCCTCGACAAACTCGCTGGCGAATATGCTGACGAACTCGCAAACCTGGGCGTTCGCGTTGCTAACCTCGAAAAGAAAGTCGGAAACCTTTCCTTCTCCGGCAACGGCCGTATGCGTTACAACCAGAGCTATGGCGACAATGGCAAAGCTGCTGATAAGTGGGATGGCAAAGCTGCTGATAAGTGGGATGGCCGTATGCAGGTCAACATCAAGGGCCAGGTCAATGACAGCACCTACGTTCTCGGACGTCTCCGCTACGACATGAACTTCAAGAGCACCAATGAAGATCCGGCTTACCTTGATCAGCTGATTGTTCACCATGATTTCGGCGACAAAGCTTCTGTAAACATCGGCAAGATCGACCTCTTCCTCGGCCAGACCGGTTTACAGTATGATGATGAATTTAAAGGCGCTATCGCTACCATTGGCGGCGAAAAACTCGCTCTCGACCTCGGCTATGGCCGCTTCAATGTTGGTGTTCTCGGAACAGCAACTGAAAGCGATGGAATCAACAACAGAGAAGCAGGCTTTGCTCGTCTGTACGGCGCAGCTGGCAAAGTAGCTTACGATGCTGAATACATCGATGGCCATGATGACGCAGATGCTCGTATCTGGGGCGCTGGTCTGACACTGAATGTTGTTGATGATTTCCGCGTATTCGGTGATTTCTACCAGAACACCAAGTATGATGGAAATCCGGAAACCTGGACCGCAGGCCTTGGCTATGGCTCCGTTGATCTGAAGAAACCAGGCACCTTCCAGCTGGCTGGACAGTATGTCCGCGCTGAAAAGGGCTCCTTCCTTGATGGAACCACCTACAACGTTTCCCCGGCATCCCTCGTCAATGGCGGTGCTAAGGTTGGTGCTAAGGTTGCTAAGTACTGGCTCGCAACCGGCGATGTCGTACTCGCTAAGAACATCCGTCTCCATGGCGAATACGCATTCGACGTTAAGACCGATACAGATACCGATTACGACGATCTCGCATCCGTATCCCTCAACTACTCCTTCTAATCAAGGGTATAAGAAAAACGAAAAAGAAGCTCTTCGGGGCTTCTTTTTTTATTGGGATAGACACTTATTTGTGTATTCATAAATAAATGTCATCATTCTTTGACAAAAACTCCTAAAAAATGTATCGAAATAAATATCGATTGTATTGAATATTTCTATTTCCGGTGATATACTATGAATACAGCCGTAGAAAAACGGAAAGTGACCATCGAACAGTATGAAAGGTTTTATTTCCGCGTATAGAAAGGCTGAAGAAATTTCCTTCTCCGGTTCACCGTCCAATCGTAAAATGACCGGCGGAGCACTTATAGGAAATGCAGGAATATCCTGCATCTTACCGAAAGGAAGGTAATTTTATGGCAAAAGCAGGCATTCAGCAGCAGTATGGTCTTTTCATCAACGGTGAATTCGTTCCCGCATCTGATGGAGCTGCATTTGACGCACACAACCCGGCTAACGGGGAACATCTCGCATATTTCGCAGAAGCAACCAAGGAAGACGTAGACGCAGCTGTCAAGGCAGCAAGAGCAGCTCTTCCGGAATGGTCCAAGACTTCTCCAATCGAAAGACAGAACATTCTTCTGAAGATCGCTGATATCATCGACGCAAACCTCGATCATCTCGCACTGGTGGAAACACTGGACAACGGCAAGCCGATCCGTGAAACCACAGCAGCAGATATTCCGCTGGGTTCCGATCATTTCCGTTACTTCGCAGGATGCCTGAGAGCTTGGGAAGGTTCTGCCACCATGCTCGACAACAACACTCTGTCCCTGATTCTCCATGAACCAGTCGGCGTTGTTGGTCAGGTCATTCCGTGGAACTTCCCGTTCACCATGGCTTGCTGGAAACTCGCTCCTGCACTGGCAGCAGGCAACACCATCGTTATTAAACCGTCCTCCCATACATCCCTGTCCCTGATGGAACTCGTCCGTCTGATCCAGGGTGTCCTCCCGAAGGGCGTTCTGAACGTTGTCACCGGCAAGGGTTCCAAATCCGGCCAGTGGCTGCTCGATCATCCGGATATCGACAAACTCGCATTCACCGGCTCCACTGAAGTCGGCCGCGGCGTATACCAGGCTGCATGCGACAAGCTGATTCCAGTCACCCTGGAACTCGGCGGCAAATCCGCAAACATCGTATTCGACGACGCTGACCTGAAGCAGGCTGTCGACGGCGCATGCAAAGGCATCCTCTTCAACCAGGGCCAGGTATGCTGCGCAGGCTCCCGCCTCTTCGTTCAGGAAGGCATTTTCGATGAATTCATCAAACATCTGAAAGCAACCTTCGAAGGCGTCAAAGTAGGCGACCCGACCGATCCGACCACCCAGCTGGGCGCTCAGATCTACAAAGCACAGCAGGATAAAGTCCTCAGTTACATCAAGATCGGCCTCGAAGAAGGCGCAACCCTCGTAACCGGCGGCGAACGCTACACCGAAAACGGCTGCGACAAAGGCTTCTTCATGAAACCGACTATCCTGATCGCAGGAAACAATGACTGCCGCGTATGCCAGGAAGAAATCTTTGGACCAGTTGTCGTTGTACAGAAATTCAAGACAGCTGACGAAGTCATTGCTCTGGCAAACGACAGCGTATACGGCCTCGGCGGCGCAGTATTCAGCAAGAACATCGACACCGCTCTGAAAGTAGCACGTGCTGTACGCACCGGACGTATGTGGGTCAACACCTACAACGACCTCCCGGCAGGCGCACCATTCGGCGGCTACAAACAGTCCGGCATCGGCAGAGAAACCCACAAGGTTATGCTCGAACACTACAGCCAGACAAAGAATATCCTGATCAACCTCAGAGAAGGCGTCAGCGGTATGTACGACATTAAATAATCCCTGAACATCAGCGGATCAAATAAAAAAGAAGGATCTTCCCAACCGAAGGTCCTTCTTTTTTGCGTGAGTTTAGCAGAGCGAAAGGCCAAGATAGGCCCTTGACCTTGCCCTGGAAGGGAAGGGCGTATGGTAGGGATAGGATTAAGAAAGGTTTCAAACAAATCAGATTAAAAATCTTTTCTTTATTCCTCTTGAGACCTGCCTCGGAGAGGAAGGATGTCACGGAGTGACAGAAAGGAGTGCAGTTCCTTCGAGCGAAGCGAGGATGTATGGTGTTTTTTCGAACGAAGTGAGGTTTAAGGGTGTTAACCTTGCTCCGAAAGGAGAAGGTGGCGCCGAAGGCGACGAATGAGATGAAGTTCTTACAGCCGCAGGCTGGTTTTATGGTATTTTCCACGAACGAAGTTCGGTTTAAGGGTGTCAGAGCTCGCCCCGTAGGGGGAGCTGGCGCGCATGCGCCTGAGGAGGTTCATCTCCACGAGCGCAGCGAGGTTTTATGGTTTTATCATGTTTTTCCCATTTCCAAAGTCTTATGGTGTTCCAACAAGCGCAGCTTGGTTTGCTTGTCTTTCTCCCCGGGTAGCAGAACCAATTTTGCGGCACTATAAATTGTATAAAACCATTCCCATTCAGGTTGAAAAAATGTCATATATGGTATAATAGAAAGGACATCAGATGGATAGATGTCTCGCGTAATAAGGAAATCCGCATATAAAAGAACCCATATTATATTTATTTCCTTTACATTCATCAGCAAGGAGGCAGATGGAGTGGAAACGAAACGTGATTTTATTTGGAAAATGGGCGGACAGCAGGGTCAGGGCGTAGAATCCTGCGGCGAAATTCTCGGACGCGTACTGGCACAGGAAGGGTATTCCCTTTTCAGCCAGCGTCTCTTCGCATCCCGCATTAAGGGCGGTCATACAACGATTGCCCTGCGTATCGCAACGAAAGAAGTCGCTACGATCGGTGAGCATGTAGACTGCCTGGTAGCCCTGGACCAGGAGACTATCGACCTTCACGGTCATGAAGTTCCGAAGGGCGGCGTTATCATCGCTGATGACGCATTCCACCCGAAATTTGACGCACATTCCGGATGTATTTTCCTGGCGCTTCCAATCACGGAGCTGGCAAGAAAGTACGGCAGCATGCAGATGAAGAACATCGCTGCACTGGGCATGAGCGCAGGCGTTCTGGGATTCCCGGAAGACCCGTTCTATGGTTTCATCGCTGAACGCTTCGGCAAGAAGGGCGAAGAAATCGTTTCCAAGAACAAACAGATTTTCAAGGACGGCTATGATGTAGCTATCGAGAAGCTGCAGGGCGTATCTCTGGGTGCTCTGGCAACTCCTCCGAAGAAAGATCAGCTGTACCTGCTTGGCAATGAAGCAGCAGCCCTCGGCGCTATTTCCGCAGGTGCCCGCTTCATGGCATCTTACCCGATTACCCCGGCTTCTGAAATCATGGAATACATGATCAAAGTCGTACACAAGATCAACGGTACGGTCGTACAGACGGAAGACGAATTGTCCTCCTGCATGATGGCTATGGGCGCAGGTTATGCCGGCGTTCGTGCTTTCACCGCTACTTCCGGCCCAGGGCTTTCCCTCATGGCTGAATCCATTTCCATGGCAACCATCGCAGAAATCCCGGTCGTCATCATTGACGTTATGCGTGCAGGCCCGTCCACGGGCATGCCTACGAAGGTAGAACAGAGCGATATCCGCTATGCGATTGCTTCCGGCCATGGCGATGCTGAAAAGATCGTCCTCGCTGCATCTTCTATCGAAGACTGCTACTACATTACCCAGGAAGCTTTCAACCTGGCTGAAGAATTCCAGACTCCGGTCATTCTCCTTTCCGATCTGCAGTTTGGTATGTGCAAACAGTCCGTACCGGCTTTCGATCCGAACCGCATCGCTATCAAACGCGGCAAGCTCGTTACCGAAGGTCTGCCGGAACTTGATACGGCAAAGAAAGCATACTTCCATCGTTTCGAAGATGTCGAAGACGGCATTTCCCCGAGAACGATTCCTGGCGTAAAGAACGGCATGTTCCTCTCCACCGGCCTCGAACACAATGTATTCGGCAAACCGGCTGAAGGTCAGGCTGACCGCGTCATGGAAATGAACAAACGTCACAGGAAATTCGCTGGTGTGGCTAAAGCTATCCAGCCATTCACCGTGGCTCATGAAGATACCGACTGCGATCTGCTCCTGATCGGCGTCACCTCCACAAACGGCGCAATCGAAGAAGCTCGTGAAGAACTGGAAGCTCAGGGCAAGAGGGTCAACCACCTCCAGCTCAGACTTCTCTCTCCATTCCCGACCGAAGCGCTCGCTCCTTACATCAATGGCGCAAAGAAGGTCCTCATCGTAGAAGAAGACCTCACCGCACAGCTGCATGAACTTTTCGCCATCAATTTCGCCTGCCACGACAAGCTCCTGTCTCTCCTGCAGTATGACGGAACTCCGTTCCTGGCATCCACGATTGTAAAGAAAGCTGAGGAGGTATACTGATATGGCTTCACCGAGAGATTATAAAAATACAATCGTACCGAACTGGTGCCCCGGCTGCGGCGACTATGGCATTCAGAACGCCATCTCCGCTGTATGCGCCAAGAAGGGCTGGGCCAATGAGGATATCACACTGATTTCCGGCATCGGCTGCTCCTCCCGTATCGGCGGCTATCAGTACTGCTATGGCGCCCACACGACGCATGGCAGAGCTCTTCCTTTCGCACAGGGCATCAAATGTGCTAACAAGGATCAGCACATGATCGTCTGCTCCGGCGACGGCGACTCCTACGCCATCGGCCTGGGCCATGCTATGCATGCGATCAAGAGAAATATGGACATCACATACCTCGTATTCGATAACCAGGTATACGGCCTGACAAAGGGCCAGACGTCTCCGGCTTCCGATAAGGGCTTCGTCACCAAGACAACCCCGGACGGCAACCCGCTGACTCCGCTCGATGCTCCGGCTATGGCACTGGCTGCCGGCGCTACCTTCGTAGCACAGGCTTATGCTATCGACAGCAAGACCATGATCAACGTCATCGAAAGAGCTGTCGACCATAAAGGTTTCTCCTATGTCAACATCTTCACACCATGCGTTACATTCAACCACCTGAACACCGTTCAGTGGTACAATGAACACCTGGTCAAGATGGAAGACGTAGCACCGGATCATGATCCGTCCAGCAAAGCAGCTGCATACAGACTGCTCGGCGAAACGAACAGCCTCGTGACCGGCGTCATCTACGAAGAAAAGGACTCCGTTGCTTTCGGCGACATCGTACCGTCCAAGGACGTACGCCTGATCGACCACGTAGAAAAACCATCTGCAGAACTCTTCGAAGACCTCTGCAAGGAATTCAGATAATAAAAAGACCTGCATGAGCAGGCTGCAAGCGATTTGCTTTTGACTTTTTCTGCAAAGCCAATTTCATCACGGTATAAGAATCACTGGCGATTCGGCGGCTGGGGGAACCCCTCAGCTGCCTTGCCAATGCATTTTTTCTGGCAGGAGCGGTCAATCCGGAAAAGGCGGGAGCGATACTTTCAAAAAGAAAAGGAGCGGAACAAATGGCATCAGATAGAATGATGGAATATTACTACTCGATGGGGCAGGACTGCCTCCATACCGGCAGTATCGATGATGCTGTCACCTACTTTAGGAAAGCCGCCAATCTCGGAGCCAGAGAAGCGGCCGAGGAAATCTGCCAGATCGGTGAAAAGCTGGAAAAGGGAGAAGGCGTCTCCAAGGACGAAGTGAAAGCGGAAAATTGCTGGAAGATCGCGTCCAGTTACGATATTTCCCGTGCCAACCTTCTTCTGGGCAGAATGTACATGAAGGGCATCAATGGCGGAAAGCCGAACCCGAGAAAGGCAAGACGCTCCCTTGAACGCGCAAGCGACGACGGAAGCGCCGAAGCTGCATCCCTTCTGGGAAAACTCTACGACGAAGGCATGCTTGGCCGTGTCAGTCCTGAAAAGGCATTCCAGTACTACCTCCTGGCAGCCGAAAGGGGCGACACCGCCGCCATGCTGATGACCGGTCTCTTCTATGCGCAGGGAACCAGTGTCCGCAAGGACCTGGCTGCTGCGGAAATGTGGATCAGGAAGGGCCGCGAAATGGGCGACCCTGACGGCGATGCCACACTTCGCGTATTCCTCGCCGTATCCTGCGCTGAATACGTCACCGGACAGGCCGGCGTAGTCGATGAGGAAAAGGCGAAAGCCATGGCAAAGGAAGCCGAAGAACTCGGCGACAAGGACGTCTACTACCGCCTGGGCGATGCCTATGCCAGAACAGGCAAGCATCAGGAAGAAGCGTATGCATGCTATGAGAAAGCAGCAAAAAACGGAATCATTGCTGCGTATTCCGCAATGGGGCTTTGCCTTGAAGCCGGCATTGGCGTAAAATCAGACATTGCAAAAGCTGTTTCCTGGTACAAGAAAGCCGCTGAAGAAGGCGATGCCTTCGGAATGGCCCACTACGGCTATGCACTCTTTGCCGGTGAAGGCTGCGAAAAAGATGAGAAAGAGGCCATGGCCTGGCTCATCAAAGCTGCCATGAAAGGCGACGAAGGCGCTATCCGCGTCCTCCGCGAAGACTATCAGTACGAACTGCAGTAAGCAGAACGGAAGACAGAGGATGCGGAGGGGAAATCCTTCTGCATCCTCTTTTTTCATTTCAAGGTATTCCGTAAAGAAGAAATCCGCGTTCCCAGCGCGGTTTTTTCTAACAAATTTCATTGAGTGCATGTAAAAGCACAAGAAAAAACTTGAAAAAACGGAAAAAGACCTTATAATATGAAATGTATAGCATACTATATAATTTAAAACTTAAAACATACAGATAGTTTGCTGAATTTTTGAGAAACCCTGATTAACAAGAAACAAGGAGCCGCTATGGGAAGCTTTGAAGAAATTTTAGTGAAAAAGCATTTAAAAAGGACGAAAGCACGCGTAATGATTCTGAAAGTGCTGGAAAAGAGCCTGCCTTTGACAGCAGGAGAAGTATATGAGGCCGTTCGTGGAAAGGACATGCGTCTGTCCCTGTCCACCGTGTACAGAAACTGTGAAGCTCTTGCTGAAAACGGCTTACTGCTTCGTTCCACCATGCTGGCTGATGGCCTGATCCGCTACGAATACGCGCACGGAACTCCTTCCCATCATGCGGTCTGCCTCTCCTGTCACAGGATTTTCCCGGTAGACGTAGGACTGCAGTCCGACTACGCAGAAGTCCTCGACGAAGAATATGGCTTCGAAGCAGCAGAACCAAGAGTAGAAATCTACGGCTACTGCCGCGACTGCCGTGCTACAGGAAAAGACAGAGCATTCAAAGAAAAACTCAGAAGCGCAAACGCTTAACAAACAGAGACCGGAGAAATCCGGTCTTTTTTTGTTGCGAAAATGCGGGAATAGGAAGATAGTGATAATGCGGCGTAAAATAAGATACGCATTTAAATCACTTTTGATAATATCAGTACATGCCGGCACGGAAGGT
>OHAT01001768.1_pt1 | contig 17931 bp, 13 predicted proteins | sample 1577141 | NCBI WGS metagenome assembly OHAT01 (sample SAMEA3541578, study PRJEB24748) | human gut metagenome | biome: human gut; feature: human-associated habitat; material: faeces | place: China | collected 2012 | reverse complement strand
TCACCATCATCCTGTTCAACTTCCTGTCCTTCTGGAACGAGTACATCATTTCCATGACGCTGATGAGCTCCACCAGCGCGCCCCGCACTCTGCCGGTGGGCCTTTTGAATCTGATGCAGGCCCAGCAGAGCGCGGCCCAGTACGGCACCATGTATGCCGGTCTGGTGCTGGTGATGCTGCCCACCCTGATCCTGTACATCTGCGTGCAGAAGCAGCTGACACAGGGCATGACCGTGGGCGGTCTGAAAGGGTAAGGTGACAAACGATGAAAGCATTCTGGAAAAATCATCCCGCCCTGCGCATGGTGCTGATGCTGGTACTGTTCGTGCTGTCCATCGCGCTGGTGACAGCAGGCTGGAAAATGACCGGGCAGCTGGCCGGTCTTGGCATCATGCTGGCGGGTGTGGCCGCGCTGCTGGCTGTGCTGGTGCTCTATAACGCCCCCTATCGGGATTGAGGAGAAGAGAGGTAAAGGAGAATTCCTATGGAAGAAAATAGAATGACCGGGCGCGTAACGATCCCGACCGATCTGGATGTGGTGCCCGAAACGCTGGAGATCCTGAAAAAGTGGGGCGCAGATGCCATCCGCGACTGCGACGGCACCGACTTTCCGCAGGAGCTGAAGGATGCCGACGCAAAAATCTACTCCACCTATTACACCACCCGCAAGGACAACGCGTGGGCCAAAGCGAACCCGGACGAGGTGCAGCAGTGCTACATCATGACCGGCTTCTATACCGCCCCCGGCGACACCGTGACCATCCCTCTGATGAAGGGCATCAGCCCGGAGCTGATGCAGGTGAACACCAACGACGATATCACCCGCTGGTGGGAGGTCATGGACCGCACCACCGGTCAGCCGGTGCCCCCGGCACAGTGGAGCTACGCCGACGGCAGCGTTACCGTGCAGGCCGTGCCGTTCCACGAGTACACCGTCAGCTTCCTGGCCTACCTGATCTGGGACCCGGTGCATATGTACAATGCCACCACCAACGGCTGGACCAACTTTGAGCACCAGATCACCTTTGACGTGCGCCAGCCCAAGACCCACAAGTATTCCATGGAGCGGCTGCGGAAGTTCATTGCAGACCACCCCTATGTCAACGTCATCCGTTACACCACCTTCTTCCACCAGTTCACCCTGATCTTCGACGAGCTGAAGCGGGAGAAGTTCGTGGACTGGTATGGATACTCTGCTTCGGTCAGCCCTTATATCCTCAACCAGTTTGAGCAGGAAGTGGGCTACAAGTTCCGCCCGGAGTACATCATCGATCAGGGCTACTATAACAACCAGTACCGGGTGCCCAGCAAGGAATTCCGGGATTTTCAGGCCTTCCAGCGCCGCGAGGTGGCAAAGCTTGCCAAGGAGATGGTGGACATCACCCATGCGTGCGGGTGCGAAGCCATGATGTTCCTCGGCGATCACTGGATCGGCACCGAACCTTTCATGCCGGAGTTCAAGACCATCGGACTGGATGCCGTAGTGGGCAGCGTGGGCAACGGCTCCACCCTGCGCCTGATCTCTGACATTGAGGGCGTGAAGTACACCGAGGGCCGTTTCCTGCCGTACTTCTTCCCCGACACCTTCCACGAGGGCGGCGACCCGGTGCGGGAAGCCAAGGAGAACTGGGTTACAGCCCGCCGCGCTATCCTGCGCAAGCCCATTGACCGCATCGGCTATGGCGGCTATCTGAAACTGGCCTTGCAGTTCCCGGAGTTCGTGGACTACGTGGAGAGCGTCTGCAACGAGTTCCGCGAACTGTACGAGAACATCAAGGGCACCACACCCTACTGTGTCAAGCGAGTGGCCGTGCTGAACTGTTGGGGTAAAATGCGGGCTTGGGGCTGTCACATGGTGCATCACGCCCTCTATTACAAGCAGAACTATAGCTATGCCGGTGTCATTGAGATGCTGTCCGGTGCGCCCTTTGATGTGAAGTTTATCAGCTTTGAGGATATCAAGAACGACCCGCATCTGCTGGATTCGTTGGATGTCATTATCAATGTCGGCGATGCCGACACCGCACACACCGGCGGCATCTGGTGGGAAGACCCGGAGATCTCCTCCGCTATCCGCAAGTTCGTCTGGAACGGCGGCGGCTTTATCGGCGTGGGTGAGCCTTCCGGTCACCCGTATCAGGGCCACATTCTCCAGCTTGCCAGCGTGCTGGGCGTGGAGGAAGAAAACGGCTTCACCCTCAACTACGACAAGTACAACTGGGAGGAGCACCCCGACCACTTTATCTTGCAGGACGCCGACCAACCCGTGGACTTTGGCGAGGGCAAAAAGAACATCTACGCCCTTGAGGGCACCGAGGTGCTGGTGCAGCGGAACAAGGAAGTGCAGATGGCTGCCCACGACTTCGGCAAGGGTCGTGCCGTGTACATCAGCGGCGTGCCGTACAGCTTTGCCAACAGCCGTACCCTGTACCGTGCTATCCTGTGGAGTGCCCACAGCGAGGAGGAACTGCATACATGGTTCAGCTCCAATTATAATGTAGAAGTTCACGCCTACGTCAAGAACGGCAAGTATTGTGTGGTGAACAACACCTACGAGCCGCAGGACACCACCGTTTACACCACAGACGGCAGCAGTTTTGCTCTGCATCTGGATGCCAACGAGATCAAGTGGTATGAGATTTAAGTTCTCCTTTTCATAAACGAACACAACGGGCAGCTCTGTTATACCAGAGCTGCCCGTTGTGTTTGCTGTATCTGCCGATAACGCAACCTGTGTCAATCGAACGCTGCAATGGAGATGGCTGGAAACGCAGAAATTCAGTAATGCGAGCGTAATAGACCTGCAGAAAAAAGAAACTGCCCGTGCGAGTATGCGTAAGATGGTAAAACACTTACTGAAAAATTTAAGTATCCACCGGTGGCATATGATAAAATTTGTATACTTCAATACGTTAAAGAAAGTTTGGAGAACCATTCAAAGAAATGCTCTAAACAAAAGCGGAATACAGCTATTTTGACATAGCAACGCTACTTATATAGAGCAAAGCACTACTTATAAATAGTGGTGTCAGAAATTGAGATTTTGTGATACCAAAAAAGACACCCTCGCTTTTGATAGGAATCTCATGCAGGGATGTCCATATCTCAATGCGAAGGTGTCTTAATAACGAGGGTCAGATGCCCCGGAACGTAAAGGTGAACTCCACAGGCTTAGTCACATCAGGAATATACTCCGGGTGGACATTGGCACCCCAGCTGTCATCGCCACCAACGCCCATCTGCTCGCCCATAGCACGGATGACCGTGTAATGGACCGGGGGCAGCTCGTAGGGATGCTTGGCACTCTCCATTTCATGGGGAGTGTAGGGCAGCGCAGAGAAGAACATGGGCTTTGCGGCATCTGCGGTAAACAGCAGCCCGCGACCCTTGCGGTCCACTACCTTTGCCCAGCGCACAGCGGTCTTTGCACCGCACTCCTGCGGCACAAGGTACTGCGCCATGTTGTCTGCGACCTTGTTCTGGTAAATGCCCAGCTTTGCACCATGCTGACGATCCCAGTAGGTCTCCGCAGGGCCGTTTCCGTACCACTCCACCGTGTCGTAGTCAGCGTCGATCTTGAACAGTACGCCGAACTCCGGCATTGCTGCAAGTCCTTCCACCGGGTCATAGTGCAGGGTGGTCTGGATGCGGCCATCACCGAACACACGGTACTGCAGGCTGCACTCTGCTGCGGGGCTGGTCTGGAGGTTATAGAGATAGGTCACGACCACGCTGTCGGTTTCCACCTCGCAGGTGGGGTTCTGGAGGATAGTGCCGCCATGAACAGACGGGATCTCCTTGCCGATGCCCTTGGCGGTAGCGTACAAACTTGCCAGCTTCCACTGACCGCGAACGCCGCCCATGTTGTTGCCGCAGTCGTTGTCGGTGGGAGCGCGCCAGAAGTTGGGACGGGGAATCTCCTGAATCATCTCCTTGCCGGCATAGCGGTAGGAAGTCAGACCGCCGTTCAGATCGGAGAACAAAACATCAAAATTCTCACCACGGACACCGATGTTGTGTGTACCGTGCGTAACGGTAAACGGCGTGGCCTTCTCGCTGGGAATGGAACGAACCACAGCAATCACACCCTGTCCAAAGGCGACTTCATGACCTTTCTTTGCCCAGCTGGTGTCCTCCTTCAAACGGAAGCTGATGGTCACTGCATATTCACCGGGGAGCGCAGGAACCATAAACGGCAGCGGGAAGCTGGAACGCTCTTCGGGAGCAACATCAATATTGGTCAGTTCCTGCTGCTGATACAACTTTCCATCACGATGCAGCAGAGCAACGCAGTCGAAGGCACCCGTAGAGGTGAACAGGTTCTTATTCCAGACTTCGAAGCCAGAGTTGTCGATGGAAATGGCGATGTTCTGATAGCAGAACTTGACCTCCTGCATCTTGGGAGAAGGAGCACGGTCACCACCGTAGGCAATGCCGTTCCCGCTGAAATTATAGTCGGTAGGACGCTCGCCGAAGTCGCCGCCGTAGGCTTGGAACCACTTGCCGTAGCGGTCTTTTTTCCAGATGGACTGGTCGATGTAATCCCAGATGAAGCCGCCCTGATAGCCGCAGTCCTTCTGGTCGGCAAGTTCCGTGTACTTGTGCAAAGCACCGTTGGAGTTGCCCATAGCATGAGAATATTCGCACTCGATATAAGGCCGCTTATCGCCCTGTGCCAGATACTCTTTAATGTCCTTCACAGTGCTGTACATATGGCTCTCGATATCGGTAGTTTCGAGGAAGCGGGGATCATTGACCACACCTTCGTAATGCACCAGACGGGTGTCATCAAAGCGGCGGACCATCTCTGCCATCTGGAGCAGGGTCTCACCGCCAAACGATTCGTTGCCCAGAGACCAGATCAGAACAGCAGGATGGTTTTTGTCACGCTGGTAAGTGGAATTCATGCGGTCAAACAAGACAGCTTTCCACTCCGGCTTATCATTGGGCAAAACGCCCTCGATGCCGCGAATGCCAGCCTGATGGATGTCCCATGTGCCATGGGATTCCAGATTGTTCTCTGCAATCAGATACAGACCATACTCGTCGCACAGGTCGTACAGTGCATCCTGATTCTGGTAATGGCTGGTGCGGATGGCATTGATGTTGTTCTGCTTCATGGTGATGATGTCCCGAAGCAGTTCCTCATGGGTGTGTACGCCCACAGCACGACCCGTAATAGAGCTGAAATCATGACGGTTGGCACCCTTGAACACGATGCGCTTGCCGTTGAGCAGCATCCGATTGTTCTTCAACTCGAACTTGCGGAAACCGACTTTCTGCCCAGTCACCTCTACCAGATGGCCTGCATCGTCCAGCAGCTCGATTTCCAGTTCATACAGAGCCGGGTCCTCTGCACTCCACAGGTGGGGGTTCTCCACCGCATGGCTGAACAGCGCAGAGCCGCCGTTCAGTGCGATTTTTTCGGAGAACACTTCCTGTTCACTGCGGCGCAGGGTCAGACGGGCTGCGCCCTTACCCTCCGCCTGCAATGCAACTTCCAGCGTGGAATGAGTAAAATCATCCCCGGCGAACAGCGTTTTGACGGATACATCTTCCAGATGCACGGTGGGGATGGCGTACAGCCACACGCTGCGGAAGATACCAGAGAAGCGGAAGAAGTCCTGATCTTCGCACCAGCTGGAGGAAGTCCACTTGAACACCTGCACAGCAAGTTTGTTCACGCCCGGCTGGAGATAGGGAGTCAGATCGAATGCGTGTGCGGAGAAGCTGTCCTCGGTGTAACCCACATAAGACCCGTTCAGCCAAAGAGCCATGCCGCTTTCCACACCCTCGAACTCGATGTGGACGGGCTTGCCCTGCATGGATTCCGGCAGCTCGAAGTATTTTACATAGCTTGCCACCGGATTGAACCGCTGCGGGATCTCGCCCGGCTGTACTTCTTCACGGCCATCCCACGGATACTGAACATTCGCGTACTGGGGAATGTCGTAGCCCTCCATCTGGATGTGTGCCGGAACATGAATGTCGTCCCAGCCGCTGCAATCGTAATCTGTCTTTTCAAAGCCGGGGATGGCACTGGTGTAGTTCTTTGCGTAGGCGAATTTCCAGATGCCGTCCAGCTTCAGCGCAAGCGAAGATTCTCCTGCCAGATATTCTTCGCGGGAAGCGTAAGTACGGAAACTTGCATGAGCATTCAGCACGTTTTCCTTGAAAAAGGTGGGGTCTTTTACTTTTGCAAAATCAAATGCAGCCATAGTATTTCCTCATTTACCTTTTATAATTTTATAATATTTCTCCAGCCTCCCCGGAGGAATCGCTGGATTCCTCCGGGGAACAGCAGATGAAGGAGAAATGATAATGGCTTGTTATCAGACTGCTGCACGCAGTTTTTCATTTGCTTCTTCGACCTTCATACGAGAGAGAATGAAGGTGATGATGGCATCCAGAGCAAACGGAATCACCAGATACATGATCTTCAGCATCGAGATGCAGGATTCGGGCTGGACAGCCAGCGCACTATCGAAATGGCTTGCTGCCAGCAGCCAGCCGGTGATGGCAGTACCTAGACCGCCGCCCAGCTTCACACCGAGAGAAGTGCAGGAGTACATCGTGCCATCCACGCGCTTATGCTTCGTCAGCCAAGTATATTCAGAGCAAGCAGCAATCGCAGCGTTCATATCGCCCTGCCAAGGACCCTGACCAAGAGCTGCGACTGCAGTAAAGAGCAGCATCAAGGTCACATTGCCGCTGCCCATGTAACCGGCTACAGCAACCAGTGCACGAGAAATCGTTGCCAGAGTATAACTCATTACATTCAGCTTATACATTCCATTCCACTTTGCAACCAAGGTCGGGGTGAACACCAGTGCGATGATCAGAGGAATGTTGATTGCCCAAGAGAATACACCGAACAGATTCTGGTTGCCAAGGATGTAGGTTGCATAGTAGGTGCCCATGCTGATCATGGCACCGTAGATCTGCTGCAAAATGTAGGTGACGCAAATCATCATATAATATTTGTTACCAGCAAGCAGCTTTGCGGCCTGAACCAGATTGTACTTTTCGTCCTGCTCGATTTCCTTTTTGTCGGTGGTATCCACCAATTCGCCTTCCGGCAGTTCCTTCACGGAGAAAACGGAGAGGGTGTTGACAAGCAGACCGATGATGGCGTAGATGATTGCAACAGTGCGCCAACCGGCAGCACCACCGCCCAATGCCGTAACAGCACCCAGCGTAATGGACTGGATGAGCAGGCTGGTGGCAAAGGCGAACATGAAACGCCAAGAACCCATCTCGACCTGTTCGGCACTGTTCTTCGTGATGAGAGCAGTCAGTGCAGAGTAAGCAATGTTGTTGGCAGTGTAGAATACAGCGTTCAGCAGAGTATATGCGATCAGGAACCATGCGTACTGTGCAAACTGTCCCAGATTGGTCGGGATGGCGAAAATTGCCACCAGCGTAATGGCACAGCCAATGTAGCCGTACAGCATCCAAGGACGGGCTTTGCCCATCTTAGAATGCGTTTTGTCAATCAAAGAACCAAAGAAAATGTCCGTCACACCGTCCAGCAGTTTGGAAACTGCAATCAGAGTGCCGACAATACCGGGGTTCAGGCCAACGGTGTTGGTCAGATAGATCATGACGAAGGAGGACAGGAATGCATACACCACGTTGCCTGCAATATCGCCTGAACCATAGCCGACTTTATTATACCACTTTAGATAACGTTTCTCAGTCATTGTGCTTTCTCCCATCTTGCTTGTTTTGTGTGGGCGTGACCAATCTGCTGCGCACTTCAGACTGGAATTCTCATTACGCAAGTTACCCAAATCTCTTGCGTTTCGTCTGAAAATATTATAGAATCTAATGGAACGAAAAGATATAGACAAGATGGAACAAAATATGCACAAAATCAAAGAGTTTGTAATTTTTTGATAGAACATTTCTCAAATCACTGTAAAATCTCTGAAGATGAGGAGGACGCAGGGATGTATTTCAACTCAGGATATTTGAACAACTCCCGTTTGGATTTCAAAGACTACTCAAAGCCGCTGGTCGTAGGCAGTTGTGGCACTTATCGCTTGAAAAAACGCCCTAAGCTACCTACTTTTTGGGCAAAGGGTCGCAGAGACTATCAAATCCTCTATGTGGCATCTGGTAAAGCACACTTCTGGTTCGATGGTGTTGAGGAAGTGGTGACTTCTGGACACATGGTGCTTTACCAGCCGAAAGAAGTCCAGAAGTATGTCTACTTTGTAGAAGATCACCCAGAGGTGTTCTGGATTCATTTTACAGGATATGATGTCAAAAACATCCTGAACTATCACGGAATACCATTGGACAAGCACGTTTTTTACAGCGGCACACTGCCGGATTACAAAATGCTGTTCCGAAAGATCATCCGGGAACTGCAACAATGTGAATATGGCTATGAAGACTATATTGCTTCTCTCTTCAACATCATTCTGCTTTTAGTAAGCAGGCAACAGCAGGAAAGCGAGAAAACAACTACAAGCATCCCCGAAGAAATCGAAGCCGCCGCTGCCTACTTTAACGAGAATTATAATACAAAGGTCAGTGTGGACGATTACGCAGAATCGCTGCATATCAGTACGAACTGGTTTATCCGTAATTTTAAGCTGTACATGAAAATAAGCCCTGCACAATACATCCTGTCCCTTCGGATGGTAAATGCACAAAGCTTATTAGAGAACACCGAATACAATATTGGAGAAATTGCAGAGATCGTAGGGTATGATAACCCACTCTATTTTAGCCGGGTATTCAAGAAAGAGTATGGTGTCAGTCCGGCACAGTACCGAAAGAATCTGGAAGAATCTATTGAAAAATGAGAAAAATTCCTTTGGCTTTGACCACAATGCGGCGATTTTATATTGCGATAAAAAGCGGGCAGCCGTTTTGTAGCTGCCCGCCGGGGGATATAGAATGCATTATTTGTCCTGAAACCAGGAAGCCGAGTTACAGAATATACTCCATCTGCCGTTCCTTGGTTTTCATGCCCATCTTTTCATAAAAGTGCTCTGCCGAAGTGTTCCCCGCCCAGACGTTCAGGGTCACCTCGTAGCAACCCAGCGCTTTTGCCTGCTGCTTTACATATTCAAACAGGCTTTCCCCGATGTGCTGTCCGCGCGCCTGCTTGTCAACGCAAAGGTCATCAATGAACAGTGACTTGAAGGGCACCATGTTGGTGGAAAAAGGCTGCTCCTTTAGTTGACAGAAGGCATAGCCCATGCACACATCCTCCTCGTTCACGGCAACGTAGATGGGCTTGTCCTCCTGCTTCAAAAGCTCTGCTAACTCACAGACAGTGTATTTTGTGGTGCCGGGAATAAAAATATCCGGGCGTATCTCTGCATGAATTTGCAGTACCTGCCCCAGCAGCGCAAGCAGTCTGGGAATGTCTTTTTCCTCGGCTTTACGAATGTTCATTTTTTTGCTCCTTCCATTTTCTGGTTTTTGCATTTACAGTATACCACACCGGGCGGCACCGGAAAAGAGAAAATGCAACCACCGATAGCAAACAAAAACGCGAGCGACCGTTCTGGCCACTCGCGTTTTTATATGTTGGACAGGCTGCTTACACGAGATATGGGTCCAGCAGAGCGTCCACTTCTTTTTTGCGCTTAGGGGAGGGCTTTTTCACGGCACGGCCGCGGCAGACCACTAGTTCCAGATGTTGCAAAGCCCGCAGATCCTCCAGCGGGTTTTCGCGCGTTACGATAAAATCTGCGCTCTTGCCGGGTGCGATAGAGCCGGTCACATCGCCGATGCCCGCCAGCTGCGCGTTGCGCAGGGTGGCCGTGTAGAGGGCAAAACGGTTGCTCACACAGCAGTATTTGTGGAAGTAGCACAACTCCCGCCAGAAATCGTACTGGGTAATGTAGGGGCAGCCTACATCGTTGCCCAAGCCCACCGGGATGCCGTTTGCCAGCGCGGTCTTGGCGCTCTCGACTACGCCGTCAAAGACGATCTTGCCGTTGTACTGGTCTTTTTCTGATGCGCCCGAAACGGCAGTGTCAAACAGCGCATAGGGCAGCGCCGGGGAGATGGTCGTGCACAGAAATGCGCCCCGCTCCTTGTACAGACGCACCGTCTCCTCGTCCATTTTTGCGCCGTGCTCAATGGAGTCCACGCCGTTTTCCAGCGCAGCCTTCACGCCCGCAGGGGATTCGGTGTGGGCGGCAACGGTGTAGCCCAGCTTGTGGGCTGCATCGCAGACGGCTTTGATCATCTCCGGCGGCATCTTCATCTCGCCGGGTGTGCCCTTTTCGGTGGCGTCCAGCACGCCGCCGGTGATCATCAGCTTGACAAGGTCTACCTTCTGTGCGCTGGCCTTTTCCAGCTGAGCCAGCGCTTCGGCGTTGTTGCGCGCCGCCACCGCCACCGAGCCTGCCATGTGCCCGCCCGGCACCGAGATACCCTCGTTTGCGGCCAGAATCCGGGGTGCCAGCACCTTCCCGGCGGCGCTGTCGTCCCGGCAGCGGGTGTCAAAGTCCGCAATGCCGCCCACGGTGCGCACGGTGGTCACGCCGCCCAGCAGTTCCAGCTTGGCATAACTGCACACCAGCCGGTATGCGATGGCGCGGGTCAGCCTGTTGCTCAGGATCTTGCGTACCAGCGCCGCATTGTCCCGGGGCTTTGCGCTGGGTTTGCCGTTGCCCGCCAGATGGACGTGCAGGTTGATGAGTCCCGGGCACAGATACCCACCGTGCAGGTCGATGACCTCGTAGCCGTCAAGGCTTACACTCGCATCTGCAATGGCGGTGATCTTATCGTTTTCGGTCAGCAGCACCTTGCCCCGTACCGGTTCCATCTGCTCGGTACCGTCCAGAAGAATACCGTTTGTGTATGCGCGCTTCATGTGTTCCATCCTCTTTCCGTTGTATTTTTAGAGTGCAGACTGCCTTATCCGTCCAATTTCTCCTGTGCCCGGTATTGCAGCGCTTCCAGCAGAGAGTCCTCGTCCAGCAGGGGCTTGCCCGCAAGGTCAGCCACGGTGCGGGCGACCCGCAAAATGCGGTCATGCGCCCGGGCAGAAAGTCCCAGTGCATCGTAGGAACTGCGCAGCAGCTGCTCGGCACCGGGGGTCATGCGGCAGATGCGCCGCACCTGTCCGGCGTTCAGCTGGGCGTTGCAGTGCACTCCCTTAAAGCCCGGCGCGGCGTAGCGTTTGGCCTGAATGGCACGGGCAGCCAGCACCTGTTTGCGTAACTCGGCGCTGCTCTCGGAGGGCGCGGCGGTGTGCAGCTCGTCAAAGGCGATGGGGTCCATCTCCACGCACAGGTCGATGCGGTCCAAAAGCGGGCCGGACACCCGGCTGCGGTACTGCCGCACCGCACTGGGCGAGCAGGTGCAGGCGCGGGTGGGGTGGCCGTAGTAGCCGCATTTGCAGGGGTTCATGGCGGCTACCAGCTGGAAGTGGCTGGGGTAGGTGGCACTGCCGGCGGCGCGGCTCACGGTGATCTGGCCGTCCTCCAGCGGCTGGCGCAGTACCTCTAAGCTTTCGCGGGAAAACTCCGGCAGTTCGTCCAAAAACAGCACCCCGCAGTTGGCCAGACTGCACTCGCCCGGGCGGAACTGCGCTCCGCCGCCGGCAAGGGCGGCAGCGCTGGCCGAGTGGTGCGGGCTGCGGAAGGGGCGGGCAGAGATCAGCCCGCGTCCCTGCGGCAGCTGCCCGGCAATGGAGTAGATCTTGGTCGTCTCCACCGCCTCCTCCCGGGTCAGGGGTGGCAGGATGCCCGGCAGGCGCTTTGCCAGCATGGATTTGCCGGTGCCGGGTGCGCCGGTCAAAAGCACGTTGTGCCCGCCTGCGGCTGCAATGACCATGGCGCGCCGCGCCAGCGATTGCCCCATCACGTCCGCAAAATCCGGCACCTGCTGCCATGCGTCCTCCGGGTCAAAGGGGATGGCGGCGGCAGGGGAGAGGGGGCGGATGCCCTTCAGTGCCTCCACCACCTCCCGGGCGGTGTGGGCGGGATAGACGGTCATGGTGTCGGCACAGGCCTCGGCTGCCTCGGCGGCGTTCTCTGTCGGGACGTACAGCGCCCGGATGCCGTGCTCGGCAGCGGCAAGCGCCATGGGCAGCACGCCGGACACCGGGCGCAGACTGCCGTCCAGTGCAAGCTCGCCCAGAAAGGCAGCATCGGCAGGTACTTCTTCTAACTGTCCGCTGGCGGTCAGCAGCGCCAGAAGCAGCGGCAGGTCGTACACCGGGCCGGTCTTGCGCACATCGGCGGGGGCAAGGTTGATGGTGATGCGCCGGTCCGGGAAGCGGAAGCCAAGGTTTTTGATGGCGGCGCGCACCCGGTCGGCGCTTTCCCGCACGGCAGAGTCCGGCAGGCCGACGATGGAAAACGCGGGCAGCCCGCCGGAAACATCGGCTTCCACCGCAACGGCAAAGCCGCGCAGCCCGTTCAGGCCAAAGCTGTTGGTCACAGAATACATGGTGTCCCTCCCTGCATGACGCATGGTTTGTCAAAAATGCCAAAAGTGGAAAATAATGGATATATTTGCCATACTTCGACAGTTTTTTCTGTTTAAAATCATTATAGTAAAGCACAGGAAAGTTGTCAATGCAGCAGAAAGGAGAACGAGAGAACATGACAAATGGGGAATGTTGCCGCTATATCCGTACCTATTCAGAACTGGAGGGCTTGCAGCACGCCTGTACGCTGGTGTACTGCGCCGCTGCCACCCCGCAGGGGGTGCTGGCACAGTTGCGCCGGGAGCAGGGCGGCAAGGTGCGCAGCAGCACGGTGCTTGCCCCGGCGGACAGCTTTGGCCGGGTGATGCGGCTGCTGCGCTACCTGTGTGAAAACGGCGTGGGGCCGGAGCAGTGGCTGGAGGTGCTGGAGGATGTACACCAGCCCTACCAGCTGCTGGATACTTCGAAAAACGCAATAAATATAGCAGAAGAACCGGTTTTTTGTGGCATTTGTCGGTTTTAAGGGCACAAACTTCGGCCATTTTACGCAATTGACATAAGCGGAGCAAGAGTTTATAGTATAAGTAGGTTTATACAAACCATTTCGATCCGGGGAAAAAGATTTTAAACAAAGGTAAGGTGTACAAGATGTATCTGGATGAATATAAGCGCTGGCTGGCAGCGGATCTGGAAGATGCAGACCTGAAGCCGGAGCTGGCAAAGGTCGAAGGCGATGACGATGAGATCAAGGATCGCTTTGCTGTGGCGCTGAAGTTTGGTACCGCAGGTCTGCGCGGCGTGCTGGGTGCCGGTACCAACCGCATGAACATCTACGTTGTCCGTCAGGCAACGCAGGGTCTGGCAAACTGGGTGCTGACCCAGGGCGGTACCCAGACCGTGGCGATTAGCTACGACAGCCGCCTGAAGAGCGATGTCTTTGCCAAGACCGCCGCAGGCGTTCTGGCAGCCAACGGCATCAAAGTGCGCATCTATGATGCCCTGATGCCTGTGCCTGCCCTGAGTTTTGCTACCCGTTACTATAACTGCAACGCCGGTATCATGGTCACCGCCTCCCACAACCCGGCCAAGTACAACGGCTACAAGGCCTACGGCCCGGACGGCTGCCAGATGACCGATGACGCCGCCGCCATCGTCTACGACGAGATCCAGAAGACCGATGTGCTCACCGGCGCAAAGTACATCTCCTTCGCCGAGGGCGTGGAGAACGGCATGATCCGCTTTGTGGGCGATGACTGCAAAAAGGCTCTGTACGATGCCATTGAAGCACGTCAGGTGCGCCCGGGTCTGTGCAAGACTGCCGGCCTGAAACTGGTGTACAGCCCGCTGAACGGCTCCGGCCTTGTGCCCGTGACCCATGTGCTCAATGATATGGGCATCACCGATATCACCATCGTGCCCGAGCAGGAGTACCCCAACGGATACTTCACCACCTGCTCCTACCCCAACCCCGAGATCTTCGAGGCACTGAAGCTGGGTCTGGAACTGGCCACCAAGACCGGTGCAGACCTGATGCTGGCTACCGACCCCGACGCCGACCGCGTGGGCATTGCCATGAAGTGCCCGGACGGCAGCTATGAGCTGGTGTCCGGTAACGAGATGGGCGTTCTGCTGCTGGATTACATCTGCGCAGGCCGTATCGAGAAGGGCACCATGCCCAAGAACCCCGTGGCAGTCAAGTCCATCGTGTCCACTCCGCTGGCAGACGCTGTGGCAAAGCATTACGGCGTGGAGATGCGCAATGTGCTGACCGGCTTCAAGTGGATCGGTGACCAGATCGCCAACCTCGAGGCTGCCGGTGAGGTCGACCGCTTCATCTTCGGCTTTGAGGAGAGCTACGGCTATCTGGCTGGCCCCTACGTCCGCGATAAGGACGCCGTCATCGGCTCCATGCTCATCTGCGAGATGGCCGCTTACTACCGCAGCATCGGTTCCTCCATCAAGCAGCGTCTGGAAGAGATCTACGCCCAGTACGGCCGCTACCTGAACAAGGTGGACAGCTTCGAGTTCCCCGGCCTGACCGGCATGGAGAAGATGGCTTCTATCATGCAGAAGCTGCGCGACCAGCCCCCTGTGGAGCTGGCCGGCCACAAGGTGGTCAAGGTGACCGACTACAAGAAGCCGGAAGAGACCGGCTTGCCCGCTGCCAACGTGCTGATCTACACGCTGGAAAATGGTGCTACCGTGGTGGTGCGTCCCTCCGGCACCGAGCCGAAGATCAAGACCTACTTCACCACGCTGGGCAAGGATCTGGCTGAAGCTCAGGCACAGAAGGATGCTCTGGCTGCCGCCATTGAGCCCATCCTGAAGTAAAACTATCCCAAAGCATCTGCGGGGCTGCTGCACGTTTTGTGCAGCAGCCCTTTTTGTGTTTATCGGAGCGTTGCAGTGGTAAAAACCTTCCCCCAGCCGGGGGAAGGTGGCTGCGAACGTGGTGAGCAGACGGAAGGGGTCAGCGCCTGAGGGGGCGAAAGCGCACACTCTGGGTGACTGCCCTTTCAGGACAGACCGCAGGGCTTTATGCAGCAAGGATGCACTTTTGCTGTGTAAAATCGGTTGAAGTTTGCGCTGTGATACGCTATAATAAAACATGGTTTATTATAAGCAGCTGTGGGCGTGCAGCGCGGCACAGCGGCAGGGTAGGTGGAAGAGATGGAAAAAACTGTATCGGCAGTACTGGTGGCGGCGGGCAGCTCGACCCGCATGGGTTTTGATAAGCTCAGCTTTGATCTGGGAGGCGAAACGGTGCTGCACCGCAGCATCCGCGCCTTTGCCCAGTGCCCGCAGATCACCGAGCTTGTGCTGGTGGCAGGCAAAAACCGGGAGTTTGTAGCGCAGCAGGCGGCGGACTGCCCAAAGCCTGTGCTGATCGTAGCGGGCGGGGCTACCCGCGCCGAGAGCGCAAAAAACGGCGTGCTGGCAGCGCACGGAGAACTGGTGGCAGTGCACGATGCCGCCCGCCCCTTTGTGAGTGCGTCGGTCATTACAGCGGCGCTGGAAGCTGCCGCCCGGTGCGGCGCGGCTGCCCCGGCGGTGCCGGTGAAGGATACCATCAAGGCCGCCGCCCGGGGCGATGGCAAAACCGTGCCCCCGGACTGCGCGGTATGCGCCACCCCGGACCGCAGCACCCTGTATGCGGTGCAGACCCCCCAGTGTTTTGACCGTGCAGCGTACCTTGCGGCGCTGGAAGAACTGGACGAGACCCGCGCCCGCCTTGTTACCGATGATTGCAGCCTGTTTGAGCTGACCGGACGCCCGGTGCAGCTGACGCAGGGCGACTATGCAAACCTGAAGATCACCACCCGGGAGGATCTGCCCCGCCCGGCACAGAGGAAGGAAACGGAAATGCGTATTGGACACGGCTATGATGTACATCGTTTGGTAGAGCAGCGCAAGCTGATCCTTGGCGGGGTGGAGATCCCCTTTGAAAAAGGCCTGCTGGGGCATTCGGATGCAGACGTGCTGACCCATGCGGTGATGGATGCTGTGCTGGGCGCTGCGGCGCTGGGGGATATCGGCCAGCATTTCCCGGACAATGACCCGGAGTATGCCGGTGCCGACAGCCTGAAGCTGGCCTGCCGCGTGGCGCAGATCCTCAAGGAGCACGGCTGGCGCATCGAGAACATCGACGCCACCCTGCTGTGCCAGCGCCCCAAGCTTGCACCCCATATCCCGGCTATGCGTGCCAATCTGGCGGCGGCTTTCGGCCTGCCGGTAGAGGCGGTAAGCGTAAAGGCCACCACGGAGGAGCATCTGGGCTTTACCGGCGAGGGGCTGGGCATTGCCGCCCACGCCGTCGCCCTGATCGAAACACGGTAACAGGAGTGTGCGTCCATGACACTGAATGCGATCATTGCCAATTTTCAGACCTTCAAGCTCGTTGACCTGCTGGATATCATCATCATTGCGTTCCTGATCTACCAGCTGCTGGGCATCGTCAACCGCACCCGCGCCGGGCAGCTGTTCAAGGGCGCGCTGCTGGTCATGGCGGTTTATCTGGTGGCCGAAACGCTGAACATGCGCACGGTCACCTGGCTGCTCAACTCGCTGCTGCAGGTGGGCCTGCTCACCTTGGTGGTGCTGTTCCAGCCGGAGATCCGCCGTGCGCTGGAGCGCATGGGCCAGACCGACCAGTGGGCCGCCAAGCTGTTCAATGTCAAAGGCCGCTACAACGATCCCAGCCTGAAGGGTGCATGGCGCAGCGCCATTATTGCCATCTGCGATGCGGCAGAGCGCTTTTCTGAGACCAAGACCGGTGCACTGATCGTGCTGGAACGCCACACGAACCTTTCGGAGATCGTGCGCACCGGACCATAGGCGATGATACGCTCAGTGAGTGTGGCAACGGGGGTGATATGGGTAGCTTTTTTGCCGTCCCAACCTTTTAGTGCACCTACACCACAACTGCATCCTACCATGAGAACATCATCACCAAAGCCGCGTGCCAATTGTTCGTCGGTTGGGTAGAATTGTGATTCTTTGATTTCAAAACCTTTGTTGAATTTACCATAGATGTCAACAGTCTGTTTGTGGTCGAAATACAGACGGTATGCCACCAGTTCGGATTCGAAAGCCGGACCGTGGTGGTGCATCTGGTTGTAAATGTTGCTGGTGCCCGGAATGGTTACCGACTGCACAGGTACATGTTTCCCTCTTTTGTCGCTGACCAGCATTTCTGCATATACGCGGGCCGGATAAGTCTTGTCGCTTTTGGCGGAAGACAAGGTAATGGTCAGCGTCTTTTTACCTTTGGCAGGCAGGGCGACGAGGAATGCCAGTTCATCCGGCCGGCGGTCGCCGTTCAGGTCATCCAGTTGCGAGGGGATTTCTTCATTACCGTTCATGACAACAGCCGAGCGTACACGAAATTGAGGATTGATTTCACTCAGTTTGATTACTACCGGTTCGTCTGCTTTTGCCTTGTTCCAGGTGTTGCTTACTTCCACTGTAAAACTCTTTTTTGTCTCTTGTGCCTCTGCAGCTACCGAGAGAGTACACAATAATAGCAATGCTGTAAAGATTTTCTTCTTCATGGTTTTTAAGTATATAACTAATTTGCTACAAAATTAGTGCAAACCTCGCGTAATTCCTTTTTTATTTTGATATAAATACTGCTGGCTTTGGGGGAATGATTGGTTTTGTATAATTCCTCTATATACCAAGGGCAAGGAAATGGTGATTGCATTACTATTTATCCGTTGGCGAAATTAGTTTATATCTGAAAAGCATGTCTATTTATAAATTTATATTCAGAGCTTTAGCCGCAGAGTGATTGTATGTCTTTCCGTTTACTTTCAGGCTTTCTGTACCTGCAAGGGTGTACCTTTAGTTTCTATCTTTACATTTTCAATAGATACGTTTTCTGCCTGACTGATGACGATACCTTGTTTGGCGTCTGTAACTACAACGTCCTTCACATATACATTGCGGATAGGCATTTCAGGCAGACCATTGAAGAACATGGCACGTCCGGCACCTTTACAGGTAACATTCGTAATGTGAAT
>OHAT01001762.1_pt1 | contig 17957 bp, 12 predicted proteins | sample 1577141 | NCBI WGS metagenome assembly OHAT01 (sample SAMEA3541578, study PRJEB24748) | human gut metagenome | biome: human gut; feature: human-associated habitat; material: faeces | place: China | collected 2012 | reverse complement strand
AAATCTTTCGGGGTCTGCACCGTCGATCCCCGCGGGACCAAAGCGTACTGGTAATGAGTATGACTACTCTCCTGCGGGTCCTTGATGTTCAGTACCACGTACCCCTCACGTTCCTCCAACCAAAAACCTTTAGCATACTTAATATGAATCCGGGAAACCGTATCGACCTTCTCTTTCACGGTCTGTTCTCCCGACGACTGTTTGCGTGAAGTCGACTTGCAACAAAAGAGAACACTACAAAAGCATAAAAGATAAAAAAAACGCACTACATTCATTTCTTTTCCTCCGAAAGTATTAATTAATCACGTCTCATGGCAGGTTTTCTGGCTTGTCATCTTTTCTCCTTCCCGGATTCCAATCCAGTGGTTTTATAGAAAAGATCTGCCCACCTTCGAGGCAGGAAACGACTTTACAGCTGCGGGGACAGCCCCGGAATTTCACCGGATTCCCTTTTCTTCCAACACGGAAGCACCAAGACGCCTGCAAATATATAAATATTATTTTGAGCGTATCCGTTTTTTAACGACTTTTGCACCCGGAATCAGTTTATAAAGTTCATAAGGTTCATAAAGTTTATAAAGTATTTCCGCTTTAAACCTTAAAAACTTTATGAACTTTAAAAATTTTATAAACTCATCGCATGAAAGGCAAAGTAATCAGCATCTCTCTCGGTCCGGGCGATCCGGAGTTAATAACGGTCAAGGCATTAAAAGCCTTGCAGGAAGTTGACGTAATCTATTGCCCCGGCACGAAAAGCAAAGAAGGGACTTTCAAATCGTACTCTCGGGACATCATCCTGTCCCTACCCGTCGAGGCTAGTAAAATCCGAGTCTTCCACGTCCCGATGTCCAAAGACCGCACGTTTGCCAACCGGGCTTACGATGAACTCTGCCTCGAAATCGCGGCACGGGTTGCCGAGGGGAAAACGGTTGCCGTCACTGCCGAAGGCGATTCCGGCTTCTACTCTTCCGGCAACTACATGTTCGAAAAACTCGCCTCCATGCATATCCCCACCTCCGTCATTGCCGGAGTACCCGCGTTCATCGCCGCGGGAGCGGTATCGGGACTTCATATCGTGAAACAGGAAGAAAAACTCGTCGTCCTGCCGGGCAAAACAACGCCGGAAGAACTTCACGAACTCACCACCACGAACCACGTTATCGTCATCATGAAATTATCGCAATGCACCGATACCGTCCACGAATTCATCCGTCAACACCCGGATGCCGAATACCACTATTACCAAAACGTGGGTACCGCGAACGAACAACATGAAACCGACCGGAACGCCCTCGTGGAAATCGAATTCCCTTACTTTTCCCTAATGATTATACGACCTGCCAAAAGAATCTCTGTCGGCTAACCCAACAATTGGCACAAATATTGCGTACAAGGAAATCACGAGATGAATGATTGTTTAATCTATGCTAATTTAACTTTATCAATCTGAAATGATTCGACATACACTATATATCGCATTATTATGCGTCCTGTCGCTTTCCGCCACCGGGCAAGACACGGTCACCGTTGACACCACACCCGTGAAGACCGGATTCTTCCATCGGTTCTACCGTTATTTCGCGGACGCCAACAAAGAGAAAGCCGAAAAGCGATTCGACTTCTCTATTATCGGGGGACCGCATTTTTCGAGCGACACCAAACTGGGGCTCGGACTCGTGGCATCCGGGCTGTACCGTATCGACCGGCACGACAAAACCATATCCCCCTCCAACGTCGCCATCTACGGGGACATCACCACCACGGGTTTCTACCTGCTGGGAATCCGGAACAATAGCATCTTCCCGCGTGACCGTTTCCGGCTCAACGCCAACATGTACTTTTTCTCCTTCCCCAGCGAATTCTGGGGCATCGGTTATGAAGCCGGCAGACATGAAGACCGCAACACCGAATATAAACGACTGGAACAACAAGTCAAACTCGAACTCCTGTGGCGTCTGGCTCCCAATCTCTACGTGGGTCCCAACCTCATGTACCGCCACGTGAACGCGAAAGATTTCGACGACATCAGCTTCCTCAACGGGGCACCCAAGAACGTCACCACCTTCGGGCCCGGAATCATCATCTCGTATGACTCGAGAGATTTTATCCCGAACCCTTACAAGGGAATCTACGTACAACTGGAGCAACAGTTCTTTCCCGGCTTCCTCGGTAACGATCAGGATTTCAAGCGTACCAGCTTCGACTTCCGGTACTATCACAAAGCGTGGAAAGGAGCTATCGTTGCCACGCAATTACAAGGAATATTCAACTACGGGGACACCCCGTGGAGTATGGTTGCCCTGATGGGCGGTTCGTACAGCATGAGAGGTTACTACGAGGGACGCTACCGGGACAATGACCTGATACAGGCGCAAGTAGAACTCCGTCAAAAAATATACAACCGCCACGGCATAACCGCGTGGGCAGGTGCCGGAAACGTGTTTCCGGACATGGACAAGTTTAAATGGAGCCACACCCTGCCCACTTATGGCATCGGCTACCGTTGGGAATTTAAAAACAGAATTAACGTAAGATTGGATTATGGTATCGGCAAAGGCGTCAAAGCATTCTACTTCAATATTAACGAGGCTTTCTAAAGGACTTGTCAACTTCGTGAAAAAGAGCAAAACCCTGTTCTGGCTCTTCATCGTGTTGAACCTTGTCCCCAACTTCTGCCTGATATTCACGGAACCTCTCTCCGCGATCGGGAAGATCATCCTGATTCTTGTTCCCTTGAGCATCTACATGATCGTCTTCTCGCTCTTCAAACGGGCGGGACTCATGCAACTCATACTCATCCCCGTGCTTATCCTGCACGCGTTCCAACTCGTGCTATTCTACCTCTTCGGGGAATCCGTCATTGCCGTGGACATGTTCCTGAACCTGCCCACCACGAACGCGTCCGAGGCGGGCGAACTGCTGGGCAACATCTGGCCCTCCATTATCATCGTGTGCGTCCTCTACATCCCGGTCATCGTGCTGGCTTCCATCGCGGTCCATCACAAGGTAGTCCGCCCTGCCGCTTTTCGCCGGAAAATGATCACGTGGGGACTCGTGTTACTCATCATCGGCTCCGGTCTTACCGCTTACGAGAAAAGACGGGACAACACCTACGAGGTAAAAACAGACCTCTACCCGGCAAACGTGATGTACAACTTCTACTTTGCCTGCAAGAAATGGAACCGCAGCATGGATTATCCCATCACCTCCAAGGACTTCACGTTCCGCGCCACACGGGATACCGCCCATGAACGCCGGGAAATATACGTCCTCGTCATCGGGGAAGCCGGACGTGCCGAGAATTGGAGCTTGTGGGGCTATGAACGGGAAACCAACCCGAAGTTGAAAAACGAGGCTAACCTAGTCCTGTACAAAGACGCTATCACGCAATCGAATACCACGCACAAAAGCGTGCCTCTCATCCTGTCTGCCGCCGACGCCTGTCATTACGAGCGCCTGTACACCCAAAAAAGTGTAGTGACCGCGTTCAAGGAAGCCGGATTCAAGACCGTGTTCCTTTCCAACCAAGTACCGAACCGTTCGTTTACCGACTATTTCGGCGAGGAAGCTGATTATTACAAAAACATCCGCCCCACCGAGGACGGCGGTTTAATCACGATCAACAATTACGACGAAGCCATGTTACCTTTCATGCAGCATTATATCGATTCGCTAGCAAACGACAACCTCCTCATCGTGTTCCACACTTACGGTTCACACTTCAATTACAAGGAACGCTACCCGGAAGAGTTCGCTCACTTTACCCCGGCTGACGCCACCGAAATCGAATACAAAAACAAGGCACAACTCGTCAACGCCTACGATAACAGTATCATTTACACGGACCATTTCCTACACAACGTGATCGAGATATTACGCGCCTCCGGCTGCGACGCCACCATGATTTACTCCCCCGACCACGGGGAAGACCTGCTCGACGACAGCCGGAAACGTTTCCTGCACGCCTCGCCGATCCCAACCTATTATCAGCTACATATCCCGTTCATGATTTGGTTCTCGGACAATTACATCGAGACACGTCCCAATTTCTATCAAGTGGCACGCTACAACAGCAACGCACCCGTTGCCACGAACCATATTTTCCATACCCTGCTGAACCTTGCCGAGATCAACACCTCGCACTTCGAGCCGGAATTTTCGCTAATCAACCCGGTTTTCAAACGACAACCGCGTATGTACCTCGGTGATCACGACAACCCGATCAATTACTACGAAGTCGGTTTGAAAAAACAAGACAAAGAGATGGTGCAACGGCGAGGCATGGATCACACGGTAAACACTTCCTGCAAAAACTAGGGATATACTCCTGTAAACCAACTGTTACATAACCCCGGCAGGTGACTTTCGGGTGAGTATTGGGCGGGTATTAGGCGGCATCGCCTACTCATCGCCCACAGTTTGCCCACTCTTCGCCCACGATTTAGTAAACAATAGGCTTTTTTAACACCAACAACATGCCTGTTTTTGCGATGATTAACCGGACAATAAATTTACACGTGCCACAGATTGGGATTAAGGAAGGGGCATTCAAGGGTATGTCAACCGTTCTGTTACAATTTTAACACGGGGACACAATATTGAAAAAATACCTCGTTCCTATTGCCGAAGCAATGCTTATTCACTATTTTTGACCCGGTAATAAAACAACTAACTTATATACAAGAAATGCCATAACAGGCTTTCAAACAATTAAAAATCCATTCGAAATGAAAGTAGCAGTAGTAGGCGCAACAGGTCTTGTAGGAAGAAAAATGTTGCAGGTTCTGGAAGAAAGAAACTTCCCGGTAACAGAGTTAATACCGGTAGCCAGCGAGCGTTCGGTAGGCAAAGAAATCACCTTCAAGGGAAAAAACTATAAAGTCATGGGAATGCAGGACGCTATCGACATGAAACCCCAAATCGCTATTTTCTCCGCCGGGGGGGACACCTCCCTCGAATGGGCTCCCAAGTTTGCCGCCGCGGGAATAACCGTGGTCGACAATTCCTCCGCGTGGAGAATGGACCCCACGAAAAAACTCGTGATACCGGAGATTAACGCCGACACGCTGACCCGGGAAGATAAAATCATAGCCAATCCCAATTGCTCGACGATACAAATGCTGGTCGCTTTGGCACCCCTGCACAAGAAATACGGAATCAAACGCGTGGTGGTATCCACCTACCAATCCGTCACCGGAAGCGGTCTGAAAGGCATCAACCAGCTGGAAGGCGAACGGGAAGGCAAAGAAGTAAAGAAAGCCTACGCACACCCGATCGACCGCAACTGCCTCCCGCACTGTGACTCATTCACCGAGAACGGGTACACGAAGGAAGAGATGAAACTCGTGAACGAAACGTGCAAAATATTGAACGACGACACGATTAAAGTAACCGCCACAGCCGTGCGGGTTCCCGTCGTGGGCGGACACTCCGAGAGCATCAACCTCGAATTCGAGAAAGACTACGACTTGGACGAGGTTCGCACCCTGTTGGCTCAATCCCCCGGCATCGTCGTGCAAGACGAGCCCATGCAAAATCTCTACCCCATGGCAATCACCGCCAACGAGCGGGACGAGGTCTTCGTGGGACGCCTCCGCCGGGATTTCTCCCAGCCGAACAGCCTCAACCTGTGGGTCGTGTCCGACAACCTCCGCAAGGGAGCCGCCACGAATGCCGTGCAGATAGCGGAATACTTGAACAAGCATAATCTAGTATAACATGAGGGCGTGTTTCGACACGCCCTCTCGTCCATAAGGTCTAAATGTCCATAATGTCGTAAGGTCAAATGCACAACTAACCAGTATATTATAATACTGACCATCAAAGCATTATCAAATCACTGACTTTATAGACTTTAGGAGCCGAAGGCTCGACCTTATGGACTTTATAGACTAGAGGTGTGTTTTGACACACCTCCATGTTGCAAATTTTTCTTCTCTCTCCTGTCACCCTCTAGCATTTTTTGGGATTATTGTAAGTAGTAAATCACTTAAATAAAATCTAAAACATGAAATGCTATTATTTCTTTCTATTTTTCACGCTAATCTCTTGCGCCACCGCCTCTCGTCAGGGGGACGATATAAAAATCTCCGTTGACGTCGACGAACTGCCGGAAATCGGGCTGGGTATATCAACGACAGAATATAACGTAAAACTTGTCCATTTCAATTCCACCCGCCATGGAGAACACGTCATACATGACGCAGAAGCTGCCTATCTCACCCTGCACAACGGTTTCAGTGAACGCAAGCAAATTTACGCGGAGAAAGGGGATCATATCCACCTCTCGTTCGATGGTAAAAAACTACACGAAACATCCAAATTCACGGGAGACCATCCTTCCATCACGGAATATCTCGCCCGCTGGAAAGCCGTATTCCCTTCCCGTGATATTTATTCCTTGCCATTGCCCGAGTTCGAGGCGAAATTAAAAGAAACGATACAGGAAAATTTGTTCTTGCTGGATTCTTGTAAAAACACATTGAAAAAAGCAAGCGAAAAATTCGTGAAACTGGAACGTGCGCGTGTAAAATATACACTCGCATCCGTTCTTTTGAATTATCCTTACGCTCACGGCTGGAAAAAGAAAGAGCAAATCGAAGACGGTTATTACACCATGCTCGAAAATTGGATAGAAGAGGACAAAGACTATCTCGACTTGCACACCTACCAGTCGTTTATCACAACAGCCTGTTCTATACTTGGCTCGCAAAACAAAGAAAAAGCGATGACGCCTTACGAAAACATGCTGGAACAGATACAATATATCTCACAAAATTTCAATCAAGATGAAGTGATTCAAGGATTTATCTCCCTTTGGGCAAACGAGTTCGTGCAACGCAACGGTATAGGTCATATCAAAGAACTGGATAAAGTTACACGCAAGAAACTGACAAACCCGAAATTATTATCCCGTTACACGCGCATTTATGATAGCTGGGTGCGTCTTGAGCCGGGGAACGAGGCAATAGATTTCATCGCCCGGGACTCGACGGGGAAAAAATTCTCTCTGGCAGATTTCCGAAACCGGTACGTCTGCCTTTATATCTGGCAGGATGTTTTCCCCTGTACCGCAGAGTTTCCTCACCTTGAAAAACTAGCACCTTTATTCAAGGAAAAGAATATCCAATTGGTCAATCTTTCCATCGAACCCCAACCGGAAAAATGGAAAGCGATTATCGGAAATAAAAATCTCCAGACAGGCACGCACTTGTTTCTGGAAAACACGAGCGATTTCCTCGTGGGATACCACTATTCTCCCAGCGCAATGTTACAATTTATACTCATCTCCCCGGAAGGGAAAATAGTTGGAGCTCACCTTCCCAACGCCTCTTCCGGCAAACTCGAAAAATACTTGACAGAACGACTTTAAAATAATATATTAAAATGACAAAGTACAATCATTAACATGGTTGTGCTTTGTCATTTCGGCTATTTTTCGTTATTTTGTGAATAGTAAAATCCCCGTGACCATGACAAAGTCCGATAAATTCATACAAGGAATAAACAGCAAAGACCCGCTTGCATGGAAGGAATTATATCGCTTTTATTACGGGGCACTGTGCAATTACTCGTCTTCCATCATAAACGAAACAAACATAGCGGAAGATATTGTTCAAGAATGTCTGGTTACAATCTGGAAATCAAGCCTACATTTTCAAGACGTCAAAATATTGTCATCCTATCTATACCGCTCGGTGTATAACAACACGCTAAAATACATCCGGGACCAAAAAGTGGAAGACAGGCGAAAAGCAGAATGGAGTTCGGTGCAAGCGGAAGAAGAGGAAGATGTATTCTATCAAGCTATCGAGGAAGATGTCATCCGCAAATTACGGATGGTCATAGCGCTTCTCCCCGAACAACGCCAAACCATACTACGGTTAAGCATAGACGGGCTTTCCATTCAGGAAATCGCATCACAACTTGGCATTAGTGCTAACACTGTCAAAACGCAGAAAAAAAGGGCATATTTATTTATAAAAGAAAATTTAAAAGAGTATTTCGGGTTGTTGCTCTTACTGGAAATATTAAAATAATCTCGACAAGAAAAAAAATCACGTCAGCTGTCACCCACCAAACCACTTTTGGGATATAGTGTACAACAAAAATAACTATATCATGAAGTGGAACTCTTTACATGAAAAATCCGATTGGCTGTTTCGCCAAATCTTGAACAAGGCAAAGCAATCCTCACACGAGGATTCCCGACTGGAAGATATTGCCCGAAAATTTTCCGACGACCGATACCTACGCCGGAAAATAGAGGCTCAGGAACGGTTCGATTATTTGAAAGCTTATCACAAAAATATCACCCCGACGAAAGTAATGCCGAAGTATACCTATTTAAGGATCGCAGTTGCTATTTTAATTTTGATCGGTTCGGGTACATTTTTATTCATGCGTCAAGAACACAAGCGACACGAGCATTACAAGGAGATATACTTATCGGACATTCATCCCGGAAAACAGCAAGCGTTATTAATCACGCACAACGGTCAGAAAATCGAACTGAATCGAACTACCCGACAAACCATAGAGCAAAACGGGACAAAGCTCCAAATCGACACAACAGGTTTGCAGTACGAACCGACAGACCTTGTCCCGACGGGGACTATCCGCAACACGTTGATCGTACCCCGAGGCGGGGAGTTCACGCTGACCTTATCTGACGGTACAAAAGTGTGGGTGAACTCCGATTCGCAACTCACTTACCCGGTTAATTTCACCGATTCGACACGAGAAGTAACCATATCGGGAGAAGCCTATTTCAGCGTCAATCATTCGGATGTTCCCTTTATCGTGAAAACAGACAGAGGTGACATCACCGTGCTGGGTACGGAATTCAACGTGAACAATTACCCGGGAAGCCGGGAAACCATAACAACCCTAGTAAACGGGAAAATAGCCTACCTCGCTCCCGACGGGGAAAAGTTTGTCTTGACTCCCGAGCAACAAATCGTTATAAAACAAGACGGGCAAAAAGAAATAAAAACCGTGGACACGCGTTACGCCACCTCATGGAAAACCGGCCTGTTCCTGTTCCAAGAAATGAGGCTGGAGGATATCATGAACCAACTCGAAAGATGGTATGACATTCACGTGTTCTACACGGAAGAATCGGTAAAAGACCTGCATTTTTCGGGCGACTTGAGCCGTTTTAAAAACATCGGTACATTCATCGAAATGTTCGAGAAAAGTTCGGATGTAAAAATCGAAGTCAGAGGGAAAAATATCATCATTGGAATATAATACACCAGAGGTAACTCTGGACAATCATACCAAATAATAAAACAACATTATGAAAAAGAAGAAAAGAACAGCGTGCATCTTTGTCAGTTTTCTATTCTTATCCGTTTCATTATTGTGCAGTAAAATAACTTACGCACAAGATACAACGGTAAATCTGAACTACAAGGATGCCCCTTTCGTGGAAGTCATTAACGAGTTCCGCAAACAAACCGGGGTCAAATTCATGTATAACCTCGAAAAGGTAAAAGACAAAAGATGCAAAGACCTTGTGATCAAGAACACTCCCGTGAAACAAGCCATTGACATTGTGCTGAAGCATTTCGGGTTAGCTTACTCGATGGTAGAAGGAGTGGTCGTGGTTAAAGAAAAAGCAGAAGAACCGCAAACGAAAAGAATCATAAAAGGGACCGTGGTTGATGAAAACGGGGAAGCGCTTCCGGGAGTAACAGTACTCATCAAGGGTACAACCGTAGGCGTCTCCACGGACGTGAACGGGAATTTCAGTATCGCCCTGCCCGAGAAAAGCGAGAATAGCTTGGTATTCTCTTTCATCGGAATGCAAACAAAAGTGATAAAATGCACAGACGACAAACCACTGAAAGTTACCATGAAGCTGGATGCCTCCCAGTTGGATGAAGTAACCGTCGTGTCAACCGGATACAACAGCCTTCCCCGCAAAGATATGGTAGGGGCATACACCACGGTGAAAGCGGAAGACATTATGATGCCGGCGTACAACTCCATCGATCAGATGCTGCAAGGACAAATCCCGGGTATGGTCGTTGTCAATTCATCTTCCCGAATCGGTAGTACCCCTAAAATCACCATCCGAGGCACATCGACAATTCTCGGGAACACAGACCCGCTATGGGTCGTAGACGGAATTATCCAACCCGACCCGCTTCCGATAGACGCCAGTTCTGCCGTCACCGAAGATATGAGAAACTTGATCGGTAACCAGATTTCGTGGTTGAACCCGTCCGATATAGAATCCATCACGGTTTTAAAAGATGCTTCTGCCACCGCAATATACGGGTCTAAGGCCTCTAATGGGGTGATCGTGATTACAACCAAGAAAGGAAGTGCCGAGAGAACAAGCATCCGTTATACCAGTAATTTTTCATTTAGAACCCGTCCGAATTACGGAATGTTCAATTACATGAATTCTAAAGAGCGAATCCAATTCAGCAAGGAAGCTTACGATTCGGGAGTCAGGTATCAACAAGCTCCCCTTCCGCAAATATACACTTACGAAGGGTTGATGGCCATGTACAACAACCGCATGCTCAACGAAAGCGAGTTCATGAAACACATGGAAAGACTGGAAACATGTAACACAGACTGGTTTGATCTTCTGTGCCAAAATTCTTTCAGCCATAATCATAACCTAAGTATTTCCGGGGGTACGCAAAAAGTGACATATAATGCCTCCTTCGGTTACTCGGCGAACCAAGGAACTCAAAAAGGTGACGATATGACACGATTTACCTCCCGTTTAAACGTCAGCACACAATTCACGAAATCACTGTTAATCACCTTTAACATGAACGGTTCTTTCAGCAACAGAAAAGGATACGGTCCGGGCGTTAGCCCGGAAAATTACGCGACACAAACAAGCCGGGCGATTCCTGTTTACGAGGAAAACGGGGAACGGGCATTTTATAAACAATACTACAGCTATACCCTAAACATGGCCGACAGAGCCCTCGAATACGGGTACAACATTTTGAACGAAATGGAAAATAGTTATTCCAAAAACAATTCCAAGAATTTTAATATGTCACTCAACGTGAATTGGGATGTTACAGATTGGCTAAAATACCAATTCGTGGGGAGTATCGCGTATGGAATGAATAATTCCGAATCATACGCCGGAGAAAAAACTTCTTATATCGAGAAGAATTATCGCGGCTATGCCTACAACTCGGAAACTTCGGGTTCTGCAAAATTCAACGCCGCCATGTTACCATTCGGGGGAGAGTTGGCTACAAATGAAACAAACAACACCTCCTACAACATGCAACACAAAGTCGTATTCTCCAAAACGTTCAATGAAATTCATAGAATTAATGCCTTGGCGGGTGTAGAAATACGATCAGAAGATAACAAAAATAACGCAAACACCGTCTGGGGATACGTACCCGAACGCGGAGAAATCCTGGTTAGCCCCACGATACCCAAAGAAATTACACCAGTCGGCGGAGTCACTCCAATTTCTTGGGGAGCACTGGACAAACTTTATCAAGGAGGATGGAAAAACACAACCATAACCAACAATTTCGTGTCATTTCTGGGCACATTCGCCTATTCCTTGAAAGATCGTTACGTGTTCAATGCTAACGTGAGATCAGATGCATCAAACCGATTCGGCCAAGACGCCAACAAACAATTCGACCCGACCTATTCTTTCGGTATATCATGGAGAATGGCCGAAGAAGAATTTGTCAAGATTTACCTTCCTTGGCTCAATCAATTGAACTTGCGTGCTACTTACGGAGTTCAAGGTAACGTGGTAACCTCTGTAAGCCCGGATCTTATTGCCCAATATCAAGGGATTCTTCAAACTTACAAGGAGTATTACTTAACAATATCAAGTATCCCCAATCCCCTGTTAAAATGGGAACGAACAAAAACATGGAACCTAGGGTTAGATTTACAATTATTCAATGGAATAAGCATGAGTCTGGAATACTACGGCAGACGTTCAAATGCCATTATCAACCAAGATATTGCACAAGAATATGGCATGACTTCCATGAAATTGAACGGGGGACGTATTCACAATCACGGGATAGAATACTCCATTAATATAACTCCTTACCAAAGGAAAGACTTCGCTTGGACAATCGGTATTAACGCATCAAAAAACTGGAATCAAGCTCAAAACGATGACATCAGAGTTAAAGCCGACAAAATAACCAAACACAATTTCATCAACGGTAGCAGCGACCGTTTACTAAAAAAAGGTTACCCGCTCAGTGCATTCTGGTCTTACTCCTTCGCCGGCCTGGAGCCCGAAACAGGCTATCCGACATTTAACTTGATTGATTTCGAAGAAGCAGATCCGGACATAGACCCCACCACATTCCTGGTATATTCCGGTCAAAAAGATCCTTACTTCACAGGAGGTATCAATACACGTGTCCGCTACAAAAGCTTATCGATGGGGGCAAATTTCTCCGTGTTGCTCGGTGCAAAAAAACGCCTTCCTAACCCATACCAGAATTTTAGCAACGGGAAACTTCCCGAACCTTACTACAATTTATCGAAGGATTTATTAAAACGATGGCAAAAACCGGGAGATGAAAAACACACGATCTACCCGGCCTTATATACATCTGTCGAAGACGTATACAATGTACATCTTCCTGATGGAACGATGTCTAATTCAATCTACTCCATGTGGGCAAACTCCGACGTGAGAGTTGTTAACGCATCTTTCTTGCGTTGTACACAAATCTCGCTATCTTGGAATATCACCAGAAAAATATGTTCCAAGTTCGGCGCTACCAATTGTTCTATCAGTGCAAACGTGAACAACCCGTTTGTTATCTGCAGTAGCCGTTTTAATGGTTTTGACCCGGAATTGGATAATAGCGTCATGCCCAAGGTTTTCTCGTTCGGTTTAAGTGTAGGATTTTAAAAAAGTCATTATGAAACAACAAATCATATTTATATTTATTATCAGTTTATTACTGGGGGGATGCGGAGATTTTCTGGAACCCAAATCCAAAAGTGAATTTGTTCCCAAAGACGCAACCTCTCTGGATGAACTTTTACTGGGAGAAGCTTATCTTCGTTATACGCAAGGGACATTAAACGTTTTTCTTCATTTGCTGGACGATGATGTCACCTCAGCTCCTTACCAAGAAACAAATGTCGGTACGGATGCAAACGCATGGTGGGCCCCCTATACATGGCAGTCAAACATATACGAGGTCATGGAAACAGCCGGACAAACAGCAAGCGGAATTAACATTTATAAAGCTTACTACTCCGTGATATTGGGTACAAATGCTATTTTAGACTACATTGTTGATATAAAAGATGATATAAACATGCTCAACAAGGTAAAAGCCCAAGCATTTGCTCTTCGCGGATTCGCTTACTTCAATCTTGTAAATATTTTTGGGGCTCCCTACAATAGTAATAAAACAGCATTAGGGGTTCCTTTAAAATTAAATAGCGGTATCGAAGAATCGGAACTAAAAAGAAATACAGTTGAAGAAGTTTATTCACAAATATTAAACGATCTTCTGGAAGCCGAACGTCTGTACCAGTCATTACCTGCCGACCAACAATGGCTACCTAATAGGAAAGTAAGCCTCCCCATGGTGCAACTTCTTCTTTCCAGAGTCTATTTATACATGGAACAATGGGAAAAGGCAGCGACTTATGCAAACAATGTCATCCTAAACGAGAATTTTCGCTTATTGGATCTAAACACAGTCAAAACCCAAAGCGATGAAGCTCCTTATGACCCCACGTATATAGATTATCATTCCTACACCAATTCAACTGAAGTAATCTGGGTCTATGGCAACATGAGTGATGTTACTAAATTCGTTTACAATGTAAGCGCAGGAAAAGAACAACGCCCATTTTTCAAGGCCTCGGAAGAACTGATGGAAAGTTTTGATGAAACGCCGGGAGATCTCCGCAAAGAACGTTACATTATTCGCAGTTCATACGAAATCATCAATAAAAATAATGAAACAGAAAAAATGCCCCAAGCATTCGGGAAACTGAACACAAGTTCCTCAAGGTACTCCCAACCCGCTTCTGGCAATGGCATTTTCAGCAGAAGTTTTCGATTATCAGAAGCTTATTTAAACTTCTGCGAAGCAAAAGCTATGTTAAACAAGTCCGGAGATGCAAACGCGGGAACAGAAGCCCTGCGTATGCTGAATAAACTTCGGACATATCGCTTTCCCGCGGGCTATCAAGAAAAAAATATATCTAATCCGGATGAATTGATTGTATTTATACAAAACGAACGACGCAGGGAGTTATGTTTCGAGGATCACCGCTGGTTCGATTTACGTCGCTGGGGTATGAAACAAATTAAACACACGTGGTATCCGGATGCAACATCAACAATCGTTTACACGCTATTAGAAAATGATTCCGGATTCACCTTACCGCTACCTCCGGATGCTTTGGAATTAAATAATCTGCTCGAACAAAATCCACTGGCACCTTCACCTCGTGATGGAAGTTTAACCTCTAACTAAAACAATTACTATGAAACAGAAATTATTCATAATGGCATTAAGTTGTATTTTCATGATAACATCTTGTTATCATGAAAATGACGTAACACCTTCCGGTAACTACTCTGTTCTTCGATTTGAATTTCCACAAGGTAATAATTCATGGGATACAGAGATTAAAGAGCTACATGATACCTACGGGGTATATTTATTATACAAAGATATTACCGCACAAGATCTCAACCGCCAATGGACCTCTTTAGGAACAGGTAAACTATATTACGGTAACAATCTCTCCGAGGAACAAGTACCATATTACCTTAACTTTATAAAAAATCATGTTCTCAATTACGTGACTCCCGAAATAGCACAACTCGTATTACCTGTAAAAATATATATGCTTGATAATCTAAGGGGATTATTGCCGGGACAAGATCCGAATGATAGTGGAACAGGAACGGGAACAGGAACAGGAACGGGAACAGGAACAGGAACAGGAACAGGAACAGGAACGGGAACAGGAACAGGAACGGGAACAGGAACGACAAATCCGAATTTTGTGTCACTAAAAACCGATGGCTTTGATTATTGGGCAATTAGCTTCACCGATAACGAAATAGAACATCCGACTCAACAAGCACTCAAGGTTAGACGTGCAACATTTATTTATTTGATGATTGAAGCAGCATTACAAAACGGCAATATCACAGAACCCAATAATTTCAAGAGTGGAATTGATTATTCTACCCAGATTGTCAATAAAGACGACCAAAAAGATAACCCCAATTATTACTTGAATCGCGGTTTTATCAATATCATACCACGAACCTTTAACTCCTTAGGAAGCGCACCATCCAGCATTAGCCACTACACGAACCCTAGCTGGGAGCCGGATGCCTATCCTTATCGGGATTTTCTCATTTATGTAAGGGCTTCCATGTTTTACACGAGAGCAGAATTCCAAGCAACCTACTCCCCGACAACCTATCCATTGGTTAATCAAAGGTATGAAATTGTTATAAATCACTTGAAAAATAATTACGGTATTGATCTTGAAGGAATAGCCAAGGGACCTCAAGAATAGACGCATAAATATTGTCATCCCGAGTATCGCGAAGAATCTCCTGAAAAACATATTTCACAAGAGATTCTTCACGATATTCAAAATGGCTTTCTATTTCTCATATACACCCCACATATCTCAAAAACATGAAAATTAGAATTCTTATTCTCTTGCAATTTCTCTGTTACTCACTTTTTGCACAAGAAAATAACCAAGAACTTAAACAAAAATGGTCGAAAGAGTTTTCCTCCGCGAAAGAGATTATAAAAGCCTATCACGACAATACTGACCGAACAAGTGCAAGCGAAACCTCGTCAACCGTTCAGAATAACTACTTCATGCTCCTAAAAAGCGGAGAATACATTATCCAGAATAAAGGTAAAAAACCAGATATTAAATCGTTACTTCGCCAAATCCCTTCCATCAACCTAAATGACCCGACAGTAGTTTCATTTATGCAACAAAATAACCCCAGTAAATTCACGGATTATTATTACATGATTCAAGCATTGAAAAAAGGGGAATCTTTCGATGCCGCAAGAGACGGCATTTCCTTTTCCACACAGTTTCCTGCCAGATCTCTCAATCATAACGATTATACCAAATTAAAAGAGATTCTATCCGGTAATAATACCTTATTACATCAAATCTATCTGGAAAAGTTGAAATTTTTATTCCAAAATAACGGATGTCCGAAAGAAATCACAGATTTACGTCCGATCATTGAATCACACGTGGCAGATTCCCCCTTAAAACAAGAAATATTGGGTCTTTACGAGCAATATGCCTCCTTGCGAAAAGGAATGCCCGCCCCTCAGTCTTCGCTGCAAGACAGAAACGGCACATCTTACACTTTTAATGACTTCAAAGGCAAGGTTATTATCGCGGATATATGGGCAACATGGTGTTGTAGTTGTATCGAGAAAATGCCAAAATTCATACAATTACAAAATGAATTCCGTAACCATAAAGACATCATATTTGTAACCGTTTCCATTGATCGAAAAAATGCACGCAACAAATGGTTAAAAGCCTTGGAAGAAAATAAAATGACAGGGCTTCTGAATCTTATTTCCTATCCAACGGAAAATTCTCATTTTGAAACGGATTATCATGTCATCGGGGTACCCCGCTACTTTATTATAGATAAAGAAGGAAAAATCGTAACCGTCTTTGCCCCCGGTCCCGGTAAAGAAATGAAAGAATTAATACAAAATATATTGAAATAATAACTATGAAATCTATTTATCTTATTGGTTTATTACTATGCCTTTCCGCTACTTGTACTGCCCAAGAGGGAACAAATTTTGAAGATTTAACCTTCAACGAGGCTTTGGCAAAATCGAAACAAACAGGAAAAAGATTATTCATCGACTGTTACACGAAAACCTGTGGTCCATGCAAATACATGGTCAATTTCATCTTCCCGTTGAAAGAATGTGGCGACTATTTTAACAGCAATTACATCTGCATCATGAAAGACATGCAGGAAGGAGAAGGAATTGATATCGCAAAAAAATATCAAGTACAAGTCTATCCGACTTATCTGATCTTAAATCATGACGGAAGCCTTTTCTGTCGCATGGATGGCGGTGCGGTATCCAAACCTGAAGACGATTTCGTGCAGAAAGTCAAAAATGTGGTAAAGTTGGCCGAAATGAAACAACAATACGAGAAGGGAGAACGAAGCGATTCCTTTTTAAAAGAATACATCGCTTTTCTGCAAATACACGATAAAAAACAGTTACAGAGGGTTTTGAGCGGAACAATGCCTTTGCTAGGAGTAAACAAGTTGTGTGAACCGGAAAACTGGAAGCTAATCAAAAATGAAATTAAAAATGTTGATACCCCGCTTTTCGGTTATCTCGTGAACAACCGAAAAGCATTTAGTCGAAAACTGGGACGCCAAGAGGTAGAAACTAAAATCATGAACACGTACAAAAATGAATTTCGTATAATGAAAATGATGAATATGAATTTCGACAGCCGGCTGACAGATCTAAAACAACTGGAAAAGGATAATTACAAAGGGGCACGAGCATTAAGATATAGTATGCTATTCCGACAAATCATCAACAACAAACAAACCAACCGAGTCAACGAAATCCTCAAAGTGCTACAAAGTCTGCCTCAACAACTCCCGGACGAACAAGAAATCGTAAGCGTTTTGCAAGAATTAAAAAATTTCGAACAAATCGCCAATCAACAACAATTGGAAAAAACTCGCACCTGTTTGCAGGAAATAAGTAAACGTGTTCAACCCGAAAATAAAAATCAAATAAACCGAATTATGGCAAGCCTTTCAAAAGGATAGATACTCGGCATTTAGGATGTGTCAAAACACACCTCTAGTCTATAAAGTCCATAAAGTCGAGCCTTCGGCTCCTAAAGTCTATAAAGTCAGTAATTTGATAACACTCTGATGAACA
>OHAT01001760.1_pt1 | contig 17968 bp, 26 predicted proteins | sample 1577141 | NCBI WGS metagenome assembly OHAT01 (sample SAMEA3541578, study PRJEB24748) | human gut metagenome | biome: human gut; feature: human-associated habitat; material: faeces | place: China | collected 2012 | reverse complement strand
AAGATGCTATTCGAGAAGAAACAACTAAATTTAATAGAGTAAAAAGAGAAGCTAAGGCTGAAGGTAGGGCTGAAGAAAAAATAGAAAGTGCTATTAACTTTTTAAAATTAGGTGTAGATGTAAATACAGTTGCTAGTGGAACAGGATTAAGTTTAGATAAAGTAATAGAGATTAATCGTCAACTAAATAAATAAAATTTTATAAAAGAGTAGGTTGTATAGATATGCAATCTACTCTTTTATCTTTTATAATGACAAATGTGTTCGATTCGAACACAAATATAGTAAATGATAAAAATAATTGGATTATACTCTTTTTTGAAAAACGTGTTCGATTCGAACACATTTAATCAGCTAAATCTAAAACTTTAGCTATGACCTTTTGTCTAAATGAATAAAGTATCTTTTTTATTTTATGCAGAGGAATATGATATTTTTCAGCGACTAGATTAAAATTAATGAATGGATTTTGCTTTTTATAAAATATTACTTGTTGTTCTAATTCGTTCATCGAACTTATTTCTTTAAGAATTATATCATTTATTTTTAGCAATAATTTTTCTTTTTGATAGAGATTTTTTAGATAATCATAGCTGATATCTACATACATATTATTTCTAAGCAAAAAAGAAATTTCTTCTTTAAGTTTGTACCTTAAAGAAGAAAGCATATTTAAAAGTATCATAAACATCTCATAGGTTAGTTTTTCCATAAATAATTGTTTTACGTCATAAAATATTATATTCATTAAAAAATTAATCATCTTTCTATTTATTTCTATTATACCGGATTTACTGATATTTAGTTGTAATGAAATTTTAGCTAAAGTATATCCTTGCTCATACTTAAGTTTTAAAACTTCTTGATATTTAGCTGGTATTTTTTGTAAAAATTGATTTATTAAGTAAAAATCAAGATATAAGCATAATTGCCTATATCTTATCTTATAAATCAAGGGATTTTTCTTATGTGTTTGTATATATTCTTCTTGTTTAGTATTAATTCTATTATAAGTATTTGTATCAAAAAATAAAGTTAATCTATCTTTCAATATTTCCTCTTTAAGTAGCATAAATCATTACCTTATATATGTTTTTAGTTTTGATATTAATTCTTGAATATCTTCTGTTGAAAAGGTCATATTTTCTAAGAATTGTTGTAAATTTTTTATATTATTTATTTTATTCATATAATCACTAATTTTACCTCCAGCTTTTTTCATTTGCATTATTAATTCTAATTTTTCTATGTTTAGCAATTTATTTATACTGCTTCTTATAATATAGAATTTGTTATTATCTATATTATTTTTATCATTAAGAATGGTACGTAATTTATCCATTTCTGCTAAATATTTATCCTGTAATTTTGTTATTGTCATTTCAATTAACCTCTATTCATAAAAAAATTTCTTATCAATTTTAAAATATCTACAGATTTTCATTATATTTGCTTCATTAGGTATAACTTTCCCTACTTCCCATCTGCGAATAGTAGTTCTATTAACAAATAAGATATCTGCAAATTCTTCTCTGGTTAAGAGTTTTTGTTCTCTTAACCATTTTATTTTTTCGCCAATACTCATAATAATTCTTTAAGTTGTTTGGTAGAAGTCTCTAAAACTTCTATTAAATCAATTAAATTCTGCCTATTTTTCTTGCTATATTTGCAAGTATTGAACTCAAAAGCTATAGCTTTACATTTAGTGCCTAGATACACTTTAAAACTAGTAACCATATTCTCCAAATCGTTAAAATTTCCTTCAGATACTAATTTTTTTAGCACATCATTTTCTTTTTGTAAATTTGCTACTGATACTTTTAGCTGATGATAGTCTTTAGGTGGAACAATTTCTTTGACTTTTATTACTCTTTCCATATTAATTTACCTTAAACTTCTTCAAAATAATGATAGACTTTTAAAGTAGATATCATAATTTCTACTTTATGGAATTTTTTCTTGTTATCATAACCATAAATAAAGGCATGACCTTTATCATTTTGATAAAAGCCAGACCCTTTCACATATATAGGATTGTTAGTTTTACTGATTGCTTTCGCTTTAAATATCACCCTCTCTATTATTTTCATTGATATTTCCTCTTTCTAATTTTATATCTAAGTCTTTTTGACACTTAGCAATAAGTTTATCTAAATAATCTATAGTCGCTAATATTTTTAATCCTTTATTGTCGTCTTTTATGGTATTTAACAAGGTATCCAATTCATTTTTCTTAGTATTTAAAACACTTAAACAGGTTTCTATAGCATTGAGTTCAATATCTTCATTATCATTTTCAATGCTACTCTCTATAGTTTTTATTTTAGGGTTTGTAACTGTGTTAGGAATATTATCTTGAATATTATCTTGATTAGCTGACTTTGACAATTTATCATTTTTAGGCTTTGGCGTATCTTTTTTCTTGTCTTCTTGTTTAGGACTGTAGTCTTCGTTTAAATCTTCAATATCATATCCTTCTTTAATGGATTTTTTGAGATTTCTAAGCTCCATAGTGGATATATCATCTTTTTCTTTGATTATTTCATAGGCTTTTTGTTGTTCTTTTTCATTTAATCCTCTAAGTTCAGCAGCTTTAGAAAAAGTAAGTGTAGAATTTTCATCTTGAATAGCTTCTTTTATCTCGGGACAAAACTTTTTGTAGTCCCAATATCTTTGTAATTCGGCTTCAGAAATACCTATTCTATCAGCAATATTTTTCCTAAAACGTCCTTTTTCATTTTGAACTTCTTTAGATAATATTTCTGTCAATATGGTTATTTCATTAAGTCTTGTTTTAAAATCTTTTTCTCTTTGTGTATTTCTACCAATAATAGCCATTTTTTCATCATCAAGACTTTTGATAGTGTCGTTGATAAAATACGGCACTTTTTTAGAAGGTAATTTGCCCTCATTAAAAGCTTTTAGTGTAGCTAATTGTCTTCTATGACCAGAGATAATTATAAGCTTATCATTCTTTTTAATAACTTCTATAGGATTTTTTACACCTCCACTTCTAATGATTTCAGCTTTTAAATCTTCAATGTTTAGTTTTCCATAAATGATTTCATTTTCTGGATTTACTTCTAGCTTATCGGCATCAATATAATCACAAACCAGTCTTAAGGATTGTTTAGTATTTGCCGATGAAAATACTTTTGCCATATTTATATTTTTTATTGCCATGAAAACACCTCATTATGTTGAGATGAAAAGTTGTCCGAATCGGACAACTTTTCTATTTGATTTTTATTCATCATATAATAATTCATCTACAAATTTATTCATTTGTCTTGCAAATAATGAACGTGGAGATAATTCAATCATACTTTTTCTCAAGTTTATAGCTTCAAATAAACGTTTATTTGAAGCATAGTTATTGACTAGATTTATGTTAATTTTGAAAAATTTGTATTTAGATTGAGTTTTACTATATGTGTTTGTGATGTATTTATTCATCAATGCTCCTCGCAAAATAAAGTTATTTTGCGGGTCATGTTCATTGTAGCTTTCATCGTATAACTGTCTATCTTTCAATACATTTTTAAATTGTATATCCATTTCATTTAATCCACTATTTGCATAATCGTCGGGATTAGTTACAATGATTACTTGGTTGGTGGCAATTAGGGCGTTATATACTGTAAAGTTAATATCTGGAGCGTTATCTATTATACAGAAATCATATTTATCCTCTACAGGTTTTAAAGCGTTTTTCAGGATAAAAGTTTTATCTTCAACATTGATTTCTGTATGCTTCATATTGAGTGGTAATAACGACATATTGCTAGGTAATATATCTATAAGACCTTCTTGTATTTTTCTAGCTGGATAAATGGCTTTTTGTATATCTAAATCAGGATTTAAAAATACATCAGCTAGAGTTATTTCCTTATCTTTAGCATTAAAAAAATAACTTGCATTGCCTTGTTTGTCATTGTCTATAAATAAAATTTTAGCTCCAGCACTGGCTAATATATATGCTGTATTTGTGGAAATAGTAGTTTTCCCTACTCCACCTTTTAAATTTATAAAACTGTATGTTATCATGTTAAAACTTCTTTCTATATTTATAAAAATATGTTAAAATAATAACAAATATTATTATTTTAGTATTAGTGGTTAATCATAAGAAAGTCATGAATTTTATTCATGGCTTTTTTTACTTTTAAAAGCTTTTCTACAATCTTTATACCAAAGACATATATTGTTATTACAATCTTTATTGGCATAACAACTTTCATTGCCTTCAGCTATTTGAACAATATGAATTAACTCTTCTTTAGTTGATTTTTTTGGTAAAGTAATTCCTTTTTCATTAGCAAATGCTTTAATTTCTTTTATTGTCATTTTATTTTAATACCTCTTTTTTTATATATTAAATATTGAATATTTTATATTTGTTGTTTAAAAGATATATCTACACTCAAATTATTAGATAAAGCTAAGTCTATTTTTTGTAAAAATTTATGGATATCTAAATTTTGCTTATCAGCTAGTATTTTCGTTAAAGCCAAATATAAGCAAATAATGTTGCTATCTTCTCCATCTACTAAAAAACCAACTTCTTTATCATCATATACAACACTTGTAATATATCCAATTATTTCCTTATCATCTTTTACGTTCAACATGTTTATCATATTAGCAATAACTGTATTTTTGTTAATCACTTTTTAATGCCTCCATAATTGTATATCTACTTAAACTTCGTATCATACAGTACATTAGGTCGATTTTTTGTCCTATATGTACTGTTTTTTGTTTAGCTCTTTTTTTCAAAATTAAATCGTAGCCATTATAAATATATATACCTATACCATAAAATTTAATATCAATATCTTGTTGTACTTCATTATAAATATCTTTTGTTAATACGAGATAATTATAATCACCTACAAAAGATAATTTAGCTTTAGAATAAAAATCTTTTTTTGATATTTTTATCTCGTAACAACGAAATATATTTTTAGAATCCATGGTCATATAATCAACACGTTCTGTTCCATAACCTTCACCTAAAGTTACTTCTAATGCACCATAAATACCTGGTTCATTAGCTCTTGTAGCCAAAATCAAGGCTTGTTCGATTTCTTTTGTTAAAGTTGTTTTCATAAGAGTTCCTCTTTTTAATATTTAAATTAATTTTAGAAAGGAATTTCTTCATCTTCTGGTACTTCACTACCAAAGCTTTGAGCTTGTGTAGAAAGTGGTTTATTTTCTGTAGTTACGGCTGTAGGTTTTGCTCCCATAAACTCAAGTTCTTGGGCGATAACTTCTGTAACATAGCGTTTACTTCCATCTTGAGCCTCATAGTTGCGAACTTGCATACGACCTTCAATCAAGACTTGACTACCTTTAAATAAATATTTACTACATACTTCGGCTAGTTTATCCCAAACAACGATAGGGATAAAATCAGCTGTTTGTTCTTGATTAGTGTTACGACTAAATCTACGATTTACAGCTAAAGTAAAACTTGCTACTGCTTTTCCTGTTTGTGTATAACGTATTTCTGGATCACGCACAAGGCGTCCTGCTAATATTACTTTGTTCATAAATCAAAATCCTCACTTTCATAATTTTCACTTGTAATAAAATCACAGTTGATATCATATGTTTTTATTATAAACTTAATGATTTTTCCATCTTCATTAATGATAGGAGTATAATAGATTAAATGGTCTGTATCTTTGTTGTATATATACATATTGCCATTTATATTAACTAAATTTTCTTTGTCTAATTGATTAATATCTGTAGGATAAGTGTTATTTTTTTGGTAATACTTCATTATATTTTGTTTTACATAGTTAAAATCCAAATATCTATCATACGCATTAATACTTACAAGACATAAACAAATTAGCATAAATATAGACATAAAAGAAGACGATATAACTTCAAAAATATCTTCCAATTCAGGTATAAATTTTAATATAATTTTTTTCAGTTTATTCATAATTACTAATCCTTACTTATCTAAATTGAACTTATAAATGCTTTTAAAGCTTCTAAGTTTTTTAATCTAGTATTTTCATCTATTTTTTTCTTTGAATTAGAATTAGTATCTAAGCCTAAAGCCTCACGTTGTAATTTTTCTTGTTCACTAACCTTAATAGTATTTTCTTGCTTTATTTGTTCTTTTAAAGCAATTGTTTCTTTTTCGGAATCAGTGTAATCATTTTGGAGTGCGGAACATAACCAACCAGAAGGATTTTTGATATTACAATTATTTTTTAGTGCTTTTTCGAGAAGCAAAAGCTGTTTTTCTATAACATCAAGACTATATCTATTGAAAAATGTCTTGATACTCTTAGATTGAATACCACATTTTATGGCTAAAAGAGTTAAAGCCTTTTTCTTTGCCTTAGCATTAAAAATATTATCAACAACAGAAGTATTTTCAGAATTTATTGTTGTTGTATTCTCTTGTAGATAATCTTTGTTGTTGTTTATGGTATTGGTCTGTTCATTTTGGACACTTGCATTTGTCCAATCTGGTCTGTCCAACTTGTCAATGTGAACAGTTGCATTTGACCAAATTGGACAAATGGACTGTTTACTGCTTGACTTATTTTCTGAAAATTCTTTTTTTGTACCAGGAGTTTTATTTTCTGATAATTTTCCATTTGTCCATTTTGGTAACTTGGATTGTTCGTTACTATTTAAATCATTTTCAGAGTTTTCTGTATTATTGCCGTCTATTGATTTATTAGTATCCATTGCAGTATCTTTATTTTCCAGTTCATCTAATGCCGAATAGTTAATAGTGTACCATTTTGTTCTATCAATATTGATTTTGTTATAATTAGCAGTAATTATTAATTTTTTCTTTTCAAGACTAGTAATTATTCTACGAATAGTTGTAACTGACCAAAAAGGAAATTGCTTATGCCAATCATCAATGGTATTATATACCCATATTCTATTTTTAATATAGTTTGTACTACGATTTAGCCAATAATGAAGCTGTTGAATAAAAATTGCTTCATTTAATCCTATTTTAGTAGCTAGACTTGGTTGACACATTAAAGGTACTTCATTTAATAATAAATTCGACATTATCCCCACACTCCTAATTATTGCATCACATATTTTTTATCCAGACCTGTTTTTTAAAGATTCTATCGTTCCATCAAACATTTTATTCCAACGTGAAATAGATGATGGAGATACATTATAAATTTTAGATAGTATCTCTCGAGAAACATTTTCACGAAAAAGTTGAACTACTTTAAGCCTTATATCTATAGGAATCACACCAGAACGTTTAGTTTTATCTTTATTTGCTAAAGAATCAGCAGTTCCATCAAATCTCCTATGCCATCGTTGCAGTGAACTCCTAGAGATATTGAACATACTACAAATAATTTGTGGATTTTGGTTTTCTCGATAAAGTAAAACAGCTTTTATTTTATCTTCGGTAGATAAAAAAGTATCTTTAGATTTTATTTTTATGCACAATTTATCACACCACCTTTCAATATCCTTTGTTCACATCAATTGTAACCTAACATTTTTTGAAAAATTTTTGTAAGTTTTTTATAATCTTTGTAAAAATTATTGGTAAAATGGCATTTATCAGTTATAAGTGGTATAATATAGTATATTTTTAGATAAGGAAGTGTTGATATTTGGATATTCCCGAGACGGATTTATTTATTGGATTAATTTTTATATTAATTTTAATAAATGCTTTATTTATTCTCACTGAAGTGGCTATTGCTGATTCTCATAAAAATCAATTAGAAAAAATGCTTGATGAAGGTAAAAAGAAAGCTTCTGAAGCCTTAAAAATAATTGATAAACCTACTACTTATTTAATTGCTGTGCAAATAGGTAATGTTTCTTGCAATATTTTAATAGGTTTATTGACCGGCATTTCACTTGCACCATTTTTCATTCATGCTTTACAAGCAATTTTTCCTGATTGCGATAATTATATAGAGCCTATTTCTCTAATCATCAGTACTTTTATCATCATATTATTATGTTCTATTTTAAGTACAACCCTACCTCGCAATATAGCCCTTACAAAACCTGAGTATTATTTACTAACTCTACTTACACCATTAAAAATATGGAAAAAACTTTTATCTCCATTTATTAGTCTATTTACTTCTATAGCTAATACTTTATTATTGATTTTTGGCATTAATCCTCAAAATAATGATAGTGTTACTGAAGATGAAGTAAAAGACTTAATCGAAAAAGGTACGGAAGATGGTACTTTTGAAAAAGCTGAACAAGATATTGTTGACCGTATTTTCCATATGAGTGACCAAACAGCTTATTCTTTAATGACACCACGTACACAAATGATGTGGATTGACCTTGAAGATAGCTTAGAGGTAAATTTAAAATTTATTCAAGAACATAATCAAAATGTTTTTCTTGTAGGTAAAGATAATCTTGATGAATTTGTAGGAATTGTTTATGCTAAAGATATTTTAAATGAATTATTAGCTAATAAACCGCTTGATTTAGAAAAACTCATGCATAAGCCAATGTTTGTGCCTCGTGCCATGGAAAGCTTTCGTGTTCTTGAGAAATTCCGTGAAAGTGAAATAAATGAAGCTGTAGTACTTGACGAATACGGCGGTGTTGTAGGTTTTATCACTATCTTTGACATCATCAATGAAGTCTTAGGTGATATAACTGGTAAACCTGTTGCTAATTCTCCTCAAATCATTCAACGAGATGAACATTCTTGGTATATTGATGGACTTTTTGATATTGACGATTTCAAAGAAAAATTCGATATCGAAGTATTGCCAAATGAAGACAGTGGACATTTCCAAACTATGGGTGGCTTTATTACTTCCTATTTTGGTTACATTCCTAAAGTCGGTGAAAAAATCATCTGGCATAAATTCCGTTTTGAAATCATCAGTATGGATAAAGCCCGCATTGACCGCATCTTAGTTACACAGATAAATAAAAAATAATAAAAAGGCGTTAACCTAAAATTTAGAGTTAACGCCTTTTTTATTTATGATAGTTTTATATTATGCTTTTTTACTTCTCCAGAGCCATAAAATACCATGTCCTGGTAATTTTAATCCTGATGCTTTGAAGTCTTTCTGTTTTGTCAATAATTCTTTATATAAGCCATCTTGTTCGTCAATCCATGCCATTTCTTCATATTCACTGAAATTATAAATACCAATGAATTTTTCATTTTCTGTTTCACGAACTAAAGCAACTGTGGATTTATTCCATGTATTTAAAGTATAGATATTGGCATCAGTGGAGAATACATCATATTGTAAACGTATTTTTTCCATTTTGCTAATACCTTGATATACTTTCGCCTGAATAGCATTATCTATTTTACGACGACCAGCTTTACGCCAGTTAAATGCTCCACGATGAATATAACGAGAATCAGCTTGTTTATATTTATCGTTTTTATATTCCCAATCATTATATTGAGCTATTTCATCACCGCTATAAATAACAGGTATACCAGATAAACTCAATAAGAAGCCATGCAACATTAAGTCTAAATCAATAGCTGACTGAATACCATCTTTATCTTTTTGTTTATCATAATATTCTATACCACATAAAGAAGCTGTAGTACCGCAAAGACGAGCATCACCTAATGATTCATCATCATTATATAATTCACCACAACTGAAAGAATTTGGATATTTTCCAGTGAAGAAGTCATTTAAATATTTTTTATGTGCAACTTCTTCTATTCCCTGATATCTCAAGAAACCATAATCTAAGCCCCAACCGATATCATCATGACAACGTAAATAATTCTGGAAAATATATTGTTTTGGTAAAGAAGCTAAAATATCAAGCTGATGTTTTAATAAGCTTACATCTCTAGTAGCTACTGTATGCCATGTTGTTGCCATAGTAGTTACATTATAGAGCATATGACATTCTGGTTTTTCAATTGTACCAAAGTATGGAACTACTTTTTCAGGTGCCATTACTACTTCACCTAATAATAATACAGATGGGCAAACAATTTCTGTAATCATACGCATCATACGTACTAAAGTATGAACCTGCGGTAAATTACGGCAATTTGTACCTAATTGTTTCCAAATATATGGCACAGCATCTAAGCGAATGATATCTATACCTTGATTTGCTAAATATAACATATTGTATACCATTTCATTGAAAACTATAGGATTGCGATAATCTAAATCCCATTGATATGGATAGAAAGTAGTCATTACAAATTTATGAATATCTTCTAAATAAGTGAAATTGCCTGGTGCTGTTGTAGGGAATACTTGAGGGCATTTTTCTTCAAATAATCTTGGCATATCATAATTATCAAAGAAGAAATATCTATCTTGATATTCTTGTTCACCAGCTCTTGCTTTTTTTGCCCATTCATGTTGATTAGAAGTATGGTTCATTACAAAGTCTAAGCAAATACTTATTTTACTGCGATGACATTTTTTAGCTAATTTACGCAAATCTTCCATAGTTCCTAATTCTTCTTGAACATTGCGGAAATCTGCTACAGCATAACCGCCATCACCTTCATCTTTTGGAGATGTCAACAAAGGCATTAAATGGATATAATTTATATTGCTTTCTTGTAAATAAGGTATTCTTTTTTCAAAGCCTTTTAAAGTGCCAGAGAAATTATTTACATACATCATCATGCCGATGAAATCATTGCCTTTATACCAATTAGTATTTTTTTCACGTGCAATATCTAATTCCTTTAAATAAGCTTCCCTTTGGTCATAAAAGTCTTTTAAGTTTTTAATTAAATCATCAAAATAATTTAAAGGATTTGGTTGTTGCTGATACAATTCACAATAAAGCCATTTTAATTCATCATAATGTTTATGTAATCTAGCTTCAAACATATCTTCTTTTTTCACTACTGCTATTTTTACATCTTTTTTTACATCTTTTTTTACATCTTTATTTACAGCATTCTTTTTATTTTTCTTGCTCTTCATATATAAATCCCTCCATTGACATTTAAAAGAAAAATATCATATTTATTATTTAGATATTTATAGTTTTTATTCCTGCTAAAAAAAGAAGATATCCACAATAATTTATTATCTATTGTAGATATCTTCATTCTTTTAAGCTTATTCAAAAGCAGGAACTACTGCACCTTTATATTTTTCTTCAATGAATTTTTTAACTGCTTCAGATTTTAAAGCTTTCATTAATTTTTGGATAGCAGGTTTTTCCTGATCTCCTTCTCTAACAGCTACAATATTTACATATGGAGATGTACTATCTTCGATAATTAAAGCATCGCTAGCTGGTACAAAGCCTGCTTGCATTGCATAGTTTGTATTGATTACCGCAGCATCTACATCATCTAAAACACGTGGAAGCTGAGCTGCTTCAACTTCTTGGAATTGAATATTTTTTGGATTAGCTACAACATCTTGTACAGTTGCTTTGATATCGTTATTATCTTTTAAAGTAATAATACCAGCTTTTGCCATTAAAATTAAAGCACGACCACCATTTGTAGGGTCATTAGGAATAGCTACTAAAGCGCCATCTTTTAATTCATCAAGAACTTTTACTTTTTTAGAATAAATTCCCATAGGTTCGATATGAACACCGCCAGCACTTACAAGTTTTACACTATGTTCTGCTGCGAATTCATCTAAATAAGGCTGATGTTGGAAAAAGTTTGCATCTAATTCACCATCATTTAAAGCTAAGTTTGGCTGTACATAATCATTGAATTCAATAATCTGTAAGTCAACACCTTCTTTTGCTAACTCTGGTTTAATCTGTTCTAAGATTTCTGCATGAGGAACAGCTGTTGCTCCTACTTTTAGCACAGTTTTTTCACTAGATGCAGTATCTGTACTAGAACCACAACCAGCTAAAGCCACTACTGCAAAAAGTGCAGTAGCAATTACTGCTAGCAATTTTTTCATCAAAATTCCTCCTTAATACATAAATAAAATTATTTTTTATTCAATTTTTTAGCTAACATATTACCTAAAAATTGAATTACTTGAACTAATACTATAAGTACAATAACTGTAGCCAACATTACTTCTGGATTAAAACGCTGATAACCATAGCGAATAGCCAAATCACCTAAGCCACCGCCACCTACAGCACCAGCCATAGCAGATTCACCAATCAACACAATAATAACTGTTGTCAACTGTGCCACAATACTTGGCATAGCTTCTGGAAGTAATACACGTCTAATAATCTGATAAGGAGTAGCTCCCATAGATAAAGCAGCCTCTATCAAGCCATAAGGCACCTCACGAAGTGAAGTTTCCACTAGGCGAGCAATAAGAGGTATAGAAGCTATAATAAGCGGTACAATAGCCGCTGTAGTACCTATAGAAGAGCCTACTATCAATCTTGTAAAAGGAATAATTGCCACCATTAAAATAATAAATGGAATAGAACGTACACAGTTTACAATAGCTGATAATGTTTTATTAGCTATACCTAATTCTAAAACTTGATTTTTACCAGTAGCCAATAATAATACACCAAGAGGAATACCAATAGCAGAAGCAACAATCATAGATACAGCTACCATATATACAGTTTCACCTAATGCCTTAGGCAGTAGCATGAGTGCGTCGCTGAACATATCCTATCACCTCCACTTTTAAATCTTGTTCCATTAGAGATTTTATCGCATCTTTAATCTGATCTTCTTTTCCATCTAAGCCGATTATCATTCTACCAAATTGTACCATTTGAATTTGAGATAAATCTCCAAATAAAATACTTATATCCAATTCAGGGAATTTACGAATAAGACCTGCAATCACTGGATTATCTGCAGACTCGCCAATAAAAGTCAAACGAAGTAACATAGTTGCATCTTTTATATATTCTTTATGCACTTTGCCATTGCGATAAGCAGCTGGAAGTTCATTGCTACTAAGTACGCTCATAAATTCCTTAGTAATAGGTTCTTTAGGATTAGTAAAGATTTCTAATACTGTACCATTTTCTGCAATTACACCATGGTCTAATACAGCAACTTTATCGCAAAGGTCTTTGATAACTTGCATTTCATGAGTAATTACTACTACTGTTAATTGTAATTTCTTATTTATATCTCTGATTAATTCTAAAATAGCTTTTGTTGTCTGAGGGTCAAGAGCTGATGTCGCTTCATCACATAATAATACTTTTGTATCATTAGCTAAAGCTCTAGCTATACCTACACGCTGTTTTTGACCACCTGATAATTGAGATGGATATTGATGAGCTTTATTTTCAAGACCAACCAATTTTAATAATGGTTCTACTTTAGCCTTGATTTCCTCTTTAGATTTTCCTGCTAATTTTAAAGGAAAAGCAATATTATCGTATACTGTAGAAGTAGACAATAAATTAAAATGTTGGAAAATCATGCCGATATCTTTTCTCGCTTCACGAAGCTGAGATTCTGTCATTGTTGTCAAATCTTTACCATTGACGATGACGCTACCAGAAGTCGGTCTTTCTAGCATATTTATGCAACGAACTAATGTAGATTTACCAGCACCACTTAGACCGATAATCCCATAAATTTCTCCACGCTTAATTTCTAAATTAATATCTTTTAACGCATGAACTGAACCATTTGGGGTATCGTAAGTCTTTACAATATTTTTTAACTTTATCATATCAATTATACACTCCAAATAATACCTTAATCTTATTAACAATGACACTATCATAAAAATTAAACCTTGTCAAACTATTATGCTATTTCTTGACATAAATTGTAATAAACCGTAAAATTAAATAAGTACTTATAAATCAATAATTATATAATCAAGGGAGACTGCTATGGGAATTTTTTCAAGATTTTTACCAAAACGTAAACCGGTTGAAATAAAAAACAATGTTCCTAAGGAAAAAGAAGAAATCCGTAAAACATTTGGTGTTTATTGTCACAGCCATCATAATACATCTGGAAGTAAACTTTGTCCAAAATGTACAGCTTTGCTCACTACTGTAATGACGAAAATCAGTAGATGTCCATATGGTATTACTAAACCAATTTGCGAACGTTGTGACCGTCCTTGTTTTGGCACTAAACAAACAAAAGAATTTCGCTCTATCATGCAAAGCACTCAGAAAAAAATGTTTTTACGCCATCCAATGTTAGCGTTTAAACATAAAATGAAAAGCTGGGGCGTAGATTACGCAAAACACGAACAAGAGAAAAAACAAGCTGCAAAAGCTAAAGCTCGTTCCAAAAAATAATATTTTCTAAATTAATAAAAGCTGACCTAATAATGGTCAGCTTTTTATTTTACCAATTTATCTTATTGTTTTTTAAACATAGATTTTGGTTGTTTACAAATTGGGCAAACAAAATCTTCTGGTTCTTTAGTTAAATCACCTTCATAAATATATCCGCAAATTTGGCAAGCCCATGTTTCTTTATCTGTTATTTTTTCTGGAGCCTGATAAGTAGGTGCATTTTTAGGAGCTTTACCCTTGATTACTTCATGATAATATTTATAAGTCATTGGGTTGTAATCAGAAGTTACTTTTGCATCTTGTACACGCGCTAAAATCACATAATGAGTTTCCATTTCTGTCATTGTAATAACTTCTGCTGTTATATGCGCACAGCTATTTTCATTTACTACAGGAAGTCCGTCCATATATTCCCAAGCAAAAATATCGCCATCAAATTTATCTGTATCTCTACCAGAAGAAAAACCTAATTTAGCAATTACATTTTGTGTTGTTTTTTCAGATAAAATGGATACAGAAAATCTACCTGTACGTTTTATACAATCATAAGTATAGTTGTTTTTATTCATGCTAATAGCAATCACTGGATTATCGCTAGTGATTTGAATAACTGTATTTACGATACAACCTGTCGGTCTTTCTCCATCTAATGTGCCAATAGCATACATTCCGTAACTTAATTTCCATAATGCTGACATTTCCATAATTTCTTCTCCTTAACTCAATTCTAATAAATAATTATTATTAATTAATATCTTATTAAAATTTTAATACAATAATCCTCAAAAAGCAATACTTATTTACAATAAATAAAAAAAATAATAGAATATATCTATTATTTTCATATTTCAGGAGGTTCTTATGTCTTGCCAATTAAAAGGTACACTATTTATAGTTACAGGTACTATACTTTGGGGTGCTTCTGGTGTATTATCCCAACATTTATTTGTTGATAAAATCATCTCTGCCGAGTGGCTTGTTACTGTTCGTCTAATTTTATCTGGTATTATTTTATTATGTATTGATGCCATCTTAAATAAAGGCGATATTTTTTCTATTTGGCGCACTAAAGATAAATTTCCATTAATTTGTTTTGGTATCTTTGGTATGCTAGGTGTTCAATATACATATTTTGGTACAATCATTCACAGTAATGCTGCTACAGCTACTATACTGCAATATTTAATGCCTATTGTAATCGTATTTTACTTATTGTTCACCACTCATCGCTTACCTTCTTTTAAAGAATTATTTTCTATCTTTCTTGCTATGGTCGGAACTTTCTTTTTAGTCACTAAAGGAAATTTTTCCACTCTAGCTATATCTTTAGAAGCTCTTATCTGGGGACTTGTTTGTGCTTGCTTTGCTGCCTTTTATACATTGCAACCTCGAACTATTATCAAAAAATGGCGTTCCACACTAATCATTGGCTGGGGTATGCTAATCGGTGGTATCTTGATGTCCTTTTATCAAAAACCATGGGAATTCAATGGCATATGGGATTTAGATACAGCTCTCACTCTATCTGCTATCATTATTTTTGGTACAGCAATAGCATTTTGTGCTTATCTTGAAAGTACAAAATATCTCTCTCCTACAAAAATTAGCGTTTTCGCTTCTTTAGAACCTTTTTCTTCAATTATCTTATCAATTATCTTCTTAAATATTACCTTTGGTTTATTTGAATTAATTGGTGCTATCATCATTATTTTAGCTGTAACTATATTATCAAAATAAAAAAGCGAGAACTTTTCGTTCTCGCTTTTATTTATCTTATTATTTTGTAGTGATATCTTTACCAAACCATTTTTCGGAAATTTTAGCGATTGTACCATCAGCTTTCATTTCATTCATTACTTTTTGAACTTCATCACGAAGAGCTTGGTTGTCTTTTGCAAATGCAATACCAAAATCAGTAGGTTCACCTACAACAATATCAGTTTCTTTGAAAGAATCAGCATGTTTTTGCATGTAATAAGTACCGATGAGTTCATCTGTTACTACTGCATCAATTCTACCATTTTCTAAATCCATGAAAGCATCAATGTAATCACCATATTTTTTTACTTCAGCAAATTGTGCAGCATAATCTTGGTTATTATCTAAGAAATCTTCTGCTGTACTACCGCTTTGAGTACCTATTACTTTACCTTTTAACTGGTCAAGAGATTTTATATCAGAATTAACTGGAACGAAGATAACTTGGCGATTTTTCATATAAGGATCACTAAATAACATATTTTCTTTACGTTTTTCAGTAATATCTAAACCATTCCAAAGAATATCTACACGACCGCTTTTAAGTTCAGCTTCTTTACTAGACCAATCAATTGCTTTAAATTCTACTGGGCGATTAAGTCTTTTTGTTGCTTCTTTTGCTAAATCTACATCAAAACCAACAATTTCATTATTTTCATCTTTAAAGCCCATTGGTGGATAACTATCATCTAAACCAATAACGATAGGTTTATCACTGCCACCAGTAGCAGAAGATGTTTCTTTTTCCTCACTTCCACAGCCAGCTACTAACATTGCGCCTAAAAGCATAGACATACATAGCAATAATACCTTTTTCATAAATATTTCCTCCTAATACGAATATATATTATCTATAATTGCATTGTAATACTTTAATTAGCTAAAGCATTAACTTGTTATATTGTAACAAAAATAAATTAAAAAAGCTATAGTTTTTTAGAAAAAATTTTAAAGAATTTTTGTTTTTTCAAAAACCATATGCTACAATAGAAAAACAATTTAAGAAAATTTAATTAAAGGACGTGTTTATATGAGTAATGAATATATTATTCTTTTAGTACTTTTAGCCTTAAGTTATATTGGACATAATATGTCTGTTTTTTATGCTGTTGGTGTAATTTTAATTTTAAAAGTTTTCCAGTTAGATGCTCTAATGCAATTCGTAGAAACAAATGGTTTAAATTATGGTATCATATTACTTACAATTGCCATTTTAATACCTTTAGCTACTGGTAAAATAACAGTTCAAATGATGATACATAGTTTTACCTCTCCTGTTGGTATATTGGCTCTATTAGCCGGTGTATTTGCTGCTGTTGCTGGTGGCTCCGGTGTCTCTTTATTGAAGGACTCTCCAGATATTGTATCATCTCTTATCATTGGCACAATGATTGGTGTATTTTTCTTTAAAGGAGTTGCTGTTGGACCTTTAATCGCTGCTGGTATGACTTATATGGTTTTAAGTTTATTAAAAGTTTTTCATTAATATTGCTGCAATATATAAAGATAAAGGCGATACAAATAAATGTATCGCCTTTATTATTATTAAAAAGCCATATAGATTAATATTCTACCTATCCAAGCTGCTAAAAGCCCACCAAATGTATTTAAGCCTACATTTAATAATACAGAAATGAAATCTCCCGTACGCCACAATATTAGAGTTTCATTTGTAAATGATGAAAAAGTAGTAAGTCCACCTAAAAATCCTACTGTTAAAAATAAAGAAAGATATGGTGATGTACCTTGTATTTTTTCTGTTAATAATGTAGCTATCATGCCAATTAAGAAACAACCTATTAAATTTACAGCTAAGGTACCATAAGGAAAATATCCTAATTTATTTATATATGTAGTGATTAAATATCTCATAGCACCACCCAAAGCACAACCTAACATAACAACTAATAAATTACTCATAAAAATCTCCTCTCTATTTTATTATCTTTTTATAAAATGATGAATTGTCAATCCAAGTGCGACACTTCTTTTAAAAATAAATTAAATGG